>MDTB01128693.1_pt1 | contig 11234 bp, 12 predicted proteins | sample 811161 | NCBI WGS metagenome assembly MDTB01 (sample SAMN05326650, study PRJNA326480) | marine metagenome | isolation source: seawater | place: Mediterranean Sea | collected 2009
CTACATTGACATGGATACTTGCTTATGAAGAAGGCAATGGTAGAAATACTAAAGCAATCAAAACTTCATTGAGTAGATTACTAAGTGATGAGTATCAGGACAAAGCACCTAAACTAGGATTCGTTCCTCTTAAAGGTGAAATTCTTGAGAAAGCACGAGATGCAGTTGAGAAGATCGGCAAATAAATTCAGAGGGTGTCAAACACCCTCTTTTTTTATGCTAACATCAGGTCTAAATAGTTTATAATAACAGGTCAGGCCGAAATACACGAAATTTCTGGTTCCTGACCTGTATAAATAAACTTGTAGCGAATAATAGTATCTGTGGCAACCAAAAAGATTTCACAGTTAGATGGTATAGATGATGCTAACCTGTCGGGAGAAGCAGTTCTTCCTGTTGTCGTATCAGACCCTCTAATTCCGAATAGAAAAGCAAAAGTAAATCAGTTATTTAAAACTATATCTGCTGGCACAAAAGCGTCACCAGGTCTAGCTTTTGACTTGGATAGAAATACAGGAGTCTACCAGAATGCATATGACCAACTTGGTTTTTCGTATGGACTAGGTGGATTTTATCTTTCTAGGATTGCAAATAATGATGGTTCATCAACAAACTTATTGACTGTTGCTGATGACTCTGCTACAAACTCAAACATTATTATCTCACCTAAAGGTGCAGGTCGTGTTGAAGTTACTGGACAGTTATTGTTGAACGATAACTTATTTGTTATTCAAGATAACAGTGATAATACTAGAAAAGCACGATTTGAAGTAGGTAATATAGGTAATACTGGTGGAACTAGGGTATTCACACTACCTGAAATAGAAACAGGTTCTGGTACTACTCTCGTTGGAGATAATACTAACCAGATTATTACAAACAAAGATATTTTCGTAGAAGATCAACGCTTTACTATTCGTGATGGTGTTGGTAATACTGAAAAGAATGCAAGATTTGCATTTGACTGGGATAATACAGTAACAGGTACTAAGACATATGCATTACCAGATCCTGGTATTGCAGTGACTACTACTGAGTTATTGGATGACCAGTCTATCCAGACAGCAGCAGGTAAAAACTTTATTGATGCTAAGTTTACATCATCTACTGCTACTGATACTCCTAAGATTACATTCACTACTGCCTCGTTAACTGCTGATCGTATAGTTACTTGGCCTGATCTTTCAATTACAGTTGTTGGTGAGGATTCCACACAGACTATGAGTAACAAAGTTATTCAGGGTCTTATTCTTGCTGACGTTACAACTGCAACTAAGAGAATTAATTTTGACCTGAGTAATCAGTTTGAAAATATAAATCATCCTTTCAAATTCCCTTTCCAGAACTTTAACCAAGCAACAGGTTCTAGTGAAATTGTCACAACTAACGCTACACAGAAGTTAACTGGTAAGGAACTAAATAGGACAGCATTCCTTGATGACGCTGATGACGCTAGAAAGATCAATATTGATCTGACTAACATTACAGTTGAAAGAACCATTAAGTTCCCTGATGCCGATGCAACCCTACTATCAACTCAGAACGTCACATTAGATGACGTACAATTTGGTGCTGGTATTGGTGCTCAAAGACTTACATCTAAAGTCCGTCAACAACAACTTTATCTATCTCAAATTTAACCGATGGCTACTAACACAGGCGTTCTAGCGAATGCAAAACCTAGTGCTGCTACTGAAACAACAATATTTAAGAACGACGTATATAGTAGTACGACTGGTACACTTATTGCAAGTTGTGACGGTACAGGTGCAGACACATATAATGTATCACTTCGTAGATGGGATCAAGCATTAACACTTGATGCATCAACATACAAATTACATAGAGGTGATATAATCAGTAATACTAAGTGGACACTATCTGCTGCAATTCCACTAGATGATGCACTTCCTGGTACTAAATTTACTACTGCGGATGGTGAGAAATGTGCATATCTATTAGATGTTGCTGAACCTACACTTACAACATATTCAGTAAAGTATAAGTCACTTATAGCATTTACTCTTGAGAACGTATCTGATGGTTCCAGTTCTGATAATCCTGATTATGCAAACGGAGAAACAGTTACTAACGGATCAGGTGTATCGGGTACAGTTTATGAATTCGTACCAGGATCATCTGATGATGGTGTTGTTTGGGTTGGAGATATAACAGGTGGATCCTTTGCTGAAGGTAACGTATTAACTGGTGGATCATCAACAACTGTTGGTACTATATCAACTGGTGGTATTGCTACTGCTGTTAATCGTCTAGTATTCAACGATGGTGCAGGTGGTACAGTTTGGAGACTGTATGTAATGGAACAGCAAACTTTATATACAGATCGTGTTTACAAGTATGATGTTAGTGATACCACTATGAGTGGAATTACTTTACAATTCTCTGAACAAAATGGTGGTACTAACGCAAGTGGTACTGAGTGGACAGCAGGTAAAACTTCTTCAGGAACTGCTGGACAGGCAGGAGCATATATTCAGTATGATTTAAGTGGACAGACTGCTACTTCTGCTTGGTATCCATATGATGCAGCAGATGCCACATATGATGATGCTACACAGTTTTTCGTTATGTCAGACAATTATGTGTACAATGAAATCTATGTGTATTCACAAATAGAGGAGAATTTAAAAGTAGCAGGTGATTGGATCGCTACTGATAACTTTGCTTATCGTGATACAACTTATACTATTAACACAGTAGCAGGTGATAGTTATGGAACTGTTCTTGAATGGACAGGTGGTGTTGCTTATGTAACTAACGGACCTGGTGGTGCAAACTGGGCAGGATCCGATACATTCTACGATGCTCCTAAAACTATAGGAACAGCAAAAGTGTTAGCAACAGTCAGTTCAGTAAGTAATACATCTACTGCTGATCTTATTGTACAAGGTGACGCTATTTCAGCATCTACCTCTGAAGAACGCAAAGGTATTATTATCGGACCTGGCCAATCTATTAAGGTTGAAGCAACAAATGGTAAGATAACATTCTCACTAGACGCATTCCAAGATACCATATCTGAAATCACTTCAAGTCTTTATCAGAGAACTGATCAGTATCAGACTGATTCAGGTGCTGGTGGAGATGGTGGTGGAGATTAATTTAAACATCAATACTAGATTCTAATGGCTCTAACTAGACTAAAGAATATTATTACGTCCAGAACTGGACGTATTATATACGTCAACCCAGACGATTTTGATGCTTCTGATGCACTTGACAACAGAGGTAACTCTAGTCTGCGTCCATTTAAAAGTTTACAACGTGCTTTCCTAGAGGTTGCACGTTTCTCATATCGTGTTGGATTAAGTAATGACGAGTTTGATGCTTTCAGTATCATGCTCTACCCATCTGAATATATCATTGATAACAGACCAGGTGAAGTATTATATACGAACGTCCCACCACTTGATGCGAACTCCAACATGGATATCACATCACCTAACAACGTACTATATAAGTACAACTCTGTTGAAGGTGGATGTATAGTACCTAGAGGTTGTTCTATTGTTGGTATGGATCTTAGACGTACTAAGATTATTCCAAAGTATGTTCCATATCCTACAACATATCCTGCTAAGGGTATCAACACAGAAGAACAGGTACCAGGTGAATCAGCAATATTCAGAGTAACTGGTGGTTGCTATTTCTGGCAGTTCTCACTATTTGATGGTGACTCTACTGGTGTATATTTCAAACCAGATAGCTCAGAGACAATACCAGCATCATATTCACACCATAAACTAACATCATTTAACTTCGCTGACGGTAATAATAGTTTAAACTATCTAATCAATACTACAGGTACAGTCTCTAATAGTACAGAAATTACTCAGTCAACTATTCCAAACCTATTGGAAAGAACTGACTTAGACATATACTATCAGAAAGTATCAAGAGCATTCGCAACTATACCTGATACATCTGGTGATCCATCAACTGACCAAATACAGGCAAGAGTTGAAGAGAACAGAATTGTTGGTCCGATCTCTGATGAATTTAGAGTTCTTAACGTAACTCGTAATGGTAATACTGCTACTGCAATTACTGTTGATGAGCAGGGCAACCCTAAGAATCATGGATTCTCTGTTGGTGTTAACGTCAATATCTCTGGTGTTACAGGATCGGCAGGGCCTCAGTCAGAACTAGATGCTCAGTTATATAATGGTTCATTCGCTGTTACATCTGCTAGTGGTAACGTATTTACATATCAGTTAGCAGAAGAACCAACAGGTAATGCTATTGGTAGTAATATAGTTGTTAAAGTTGAGATTGATACTGTTGACTCAGCATCACCTTATGTGTTTAACTGTTCTCTAAGATCTACATGGGGACTACAAGGAATGCATGCGGATGGTAGTAAGGCAACTGGATTCAAATCTATGGTTGTTGCTCAGTTCACTGGACTATCACTACAGAAAGATGATAGAGCATTCGTCAAATATAATGCATCAACACAAAACTATGACGAGGGCGGACCTGGCTCTCACCTAGATGGATTTGCTGAATATAAGAAGGGATGGAGACATACTCACATTAAAGCAAGTAGTGACGCATTCATTCAGGTCGTTTCAGTGTTCGCTGTTGGATATGCAGATCACTTCGCTGGATTCGCTGGTGCTGACATGTCAATCACCAACAGTAACAGTAACTTTGGTAACACTGCACTAAGATCAAAAGGATTTAAGAAAGCATCATTCACTAAAGATAAGGCAGGTACATTAACACACATCATACCACCAAAATCATTAGAAGATGTTGATGAGATTTCAGTTAACTATACTAACATTGACATACCTAGAACTAAAACTATTAACGCAGCACTAGCAGCACAGGGTGGTACACTAGGAACTAGATTATATCTCTATGGTTATACAGTACAAACTGCACCACCACAGAATAAAGTACAGGGTTATGTGATCGGAGCTAGACAAGATAACACAGTACCAGATAAGATCTATTGCTTATTGATTCCGTCAGGTGCTACACAACCTAGTGTACAATCAGCAAAGATAAATCCATTCGGACCTGCTGTATCAGGAACAACTGTTGGTGGAACTGGATCCCCGATCCAATATGATAGTGCTACCTATACTATAGGTGGACAAGCAAACCAAGTTGGTGGATGGTATTTAAGTGTTGATTCAAATAATAACGATATATACACTACTCTAGTTAATAACACTGCATTATATAATACTCTAAACTTCACACCTACAACATTTATTAAGAGAGTACCTGATGCTCGTAACTTGAAAGATAGAACTTATCGTGTAAGATATGTGATACCTAGAGATCAGAACCCACCTCTACCTAGATCACCTATTACTGGTTTCGTATTACAACCATATAATACTGACAATACAAACTATAACTTATCTAAATGTTATTACATCTATGAAGTTGAAGAGGTATCAGTATTTGAACGTGGTATAACAGATGGTATATTCTACATAACATTATTGTGTGGTAGTATAGCTCCGACTACATCTAACTTTGATGACTTCGCATTCTCTCAGAATGTTAATGAAGTATATCCTGCATTTGATAGAGATAATCCAAATGATGATCCACTTGCATCAATATCAATCGCTGACAATGAAACTATTGGTTTAGTTTATGGTACTGATGGTGCAACCCCAACACCTAACAAGGATGACCAAAGAAGTATTACTAAGGAAGCAACTAAGTTCTTACTAGCAGATACAGGTTGGGTTGCAGGTCAGTCACCAGGATGGGATAGTATTAACGAGACATTATCTGCTATACCATTAACATCACGATTAGGTGATGAAGAGGCAAGAAAGATACCTATCCTAGAAGATGTGGATGGTGATCTCAACCCTATTAACGTAGAGTTAAGAAGACACTCAATTCTAAGATCAGGTAACCATACATTTGAATACACAGGTTTCGGACCTGGTAACTATTCAACTGCATTCCCTCAGACTCAGGTTGAGACATTGACTGATGTTCAAATCAGATTATCTCAGTCACTTAAAGAAGAAGCGGGTGTTGCATTCTATTCAGGACTGAACTCAAATGGTGACCTATTCATTGGTAACCAAGTTATTAACCCAGTTACAGGTCAGATTACATCTGAAGATATTGCACAGTTGAATGTGTTGGGTGAAGAGAACACAACTATTGAGACATTCTCTGAAGTTGTTGTTACTGATAAACTCACTGTTATTGGTGGTGCATCTAACAACTTAGAATCTATATTCTCAGGTCCTGTTACATTACAAGGTACAGTTACTTCCACTAAGGAAATGATTGTTAAGAAAGTAACTTATAACAACCAAGATGGTACAGTTCTTAAGACTACACTATTAGCACCTGAAACTGTAGTCGGTGGAATACCACAGGGAACACCTGACTTAAGTAGTGTATTAAACTATAATGCACCTAGTGATGGTGACATAATTTACAATATTGACTGGGAACCAGGTAAAAACTTAGGTTGGATGTATTACAGTGCAGCATGGGTTAAGTTTGGTCTAACTAATACTGGATTCATTAACATTGATACCTATGGTGTTACACAACATATAGGTATTGGTAGAGCAACATCACAAACATACAGAGCAGAGATTGAAGGTTCAGTTAGATTAACTGGTGACCTTAGAGTTGATGGTCGTGGTGGTGTTGCACCTGACAAATATATTACAAGGAGAACTCAAGGTGATGGCACGACTCTTACTTATCCAATCACTTCTTATAGTGGTGTGGTTCATAATAGTAAGTCCGTTATTGTTACGGTAAACGGTGTACTACAACATCCAGATGTCAACTATACTGTTGATACAAACGGTACTAACGTAGTGTTCGGTTCAGGTGATGCACCAAATAGTATTGACTTCGTTGAGATCCGAGAGTTACCTATCTAATAAATAGAAATAAGGACAGGATTAGCATATGGCACTAACAAAGATTAATGGTAATCAGATTGATACTACTACTGAAGCACTCATTAAGATACTTCAGTTAAGTGGTAATGGATCTTATCTAGAGATACCAAAGTATGCCGATGCTGCTGCTATAACTACTGCTCTACCATCACCTGCATATGGTACAATAGTATATGATACTGCTGAAGACAGTGCCCAAATATATGTTGCTGATGCACAGCAAGGAAATCCAGGATGGACAAGTGTAGGTGGAGGTGGTGCAGGTCTAGGTGATAAGAGTATCATTAGAACCAATGCTTCAACAATACAAGAGAATTTAACACTAGGTGCTTCAAGTAATGCACCAGAGAATGCCAACTCAATAACAATCGGACCTGTAACAATAGGAAATGGTTACACGATAGGTATGGATTCCTCAGCAGAGTGGACAATCATAGGTGGTGGTAACGCAGGTGGTGGATTATATACAAGAAGAAGAGGATAAGGGTTGACAGATCAGCATATATGGATTAAAATGGTAAGGTCATTAGTACACTCACATGTCAGTATCATTTAAATTCAAAGCAAGAGATCAAGAAACAGGGGTGCAGACTAAGACATCATTTACAGGAGACCTACTCCCAGATATAGTAGATCAGTTCGCTGATTTCCTACGAGGGGCAGGGTATGTTTTTGATAGTCTTGAAGTCTCACCTAATAATTGGAGAGTAAATCCAGATGAAACACCATCACCAGAATTATTGATGGAGAAAATCTTAAAAGATGCTGATGATACGGTAGTCAACTTCAATCATCAAGAGTTAACTGACTAAATAATCGTACCTTGCACAACCAACAATGGGACGCACATATCGTCGTGGCGGTCATGAGTCAACACACTCATACAAGTCAGGTAACGTAAAGCGTAAAGGATCTCAAAGATCAAAACCAGATTATAGCGAAACCCGCTATGATAAACCAAAGGTAAAATATCCAAAACAATCGGGAGGTTGACATGGATTTACCAAGAGAAGTTTTAAACAAATTGAATAAGGACAAAGATCTCACTGAAGAAATCGCAGAGGTGTTAGATTATGAAGACGATGATGATGGTCTTGAATATGAAGACATGTACTACGATTCTATGGGTGTAGATTATACAACTCAATAACATGAAAGACCAAAATACAATCCACGATTCTGAGTCTGATGACGCTAAATGGAATCGTGGATTAGATTTGTACATTGAAAGTGTACATAAACCAGATACTAATCTGAGAGGTTGTGCACACAACCAAAAATGTTATGATGAACTCATGGCAGTAAGACAACACGTCTTAGACTATCTACCCTCATTAAGAAGAAAAGTTTGATGACAGAACCCCATTGCCTACCATTTAATGAACCAGAGAAAGATCTACTTAAGAAGGCACTTGCATTAAAATTGCATGACCTACAAGAGAGATATTTTCGTAGAAATACATTGAGTAAAGAGAAGTATCAAGAGTGCATGACTACACTTGAAGAGATAGTTGACAAGTTAGGTATCAGAGATCAGGTATTGACTTGACTCATATATAGATTATGAAACTTTTACCCACTGCTGCCCCTATACCTCATCTGATTATAGAGGACTTTTATAACGAGATAGAACTATCTCAAATGATATGGAATGAACTAGATTGGATGACTAGTCCTAACAAATTGCAAGCACCAGAACAAACTGGTAGTGCTGCAACTATGGAGGGAGAAGTAGTCAAACAGAATCGTGGTGTATTCTTTGAAGAGTTCTTTCGTGATGCACCTAACAGTGATATAGTTAAGTGTACTGATAAGGTATGGACTACTACAATATGTGATGCAATGGAATCAATGACTCCTGCATTCAGAGGATTCAGAAGAGCAGGGATGTGTACAACTATGCTCAGTTATTATCAGAACGGTGACTATTATCTACCACACATAGATAATACTATGTTCACTCTTTTAGTATGGTTATGGAAAGAACCTAAGAAATGGACAGGTGGTGAGTTTATACTTAACGATAGAGAATACACAGTTCCAATGAAAAACAACAGTGCAATTCTATTCCCTAGTTGTTATGTTCACTCAGTTAATCAAGTTAAATTGGAAGGAGAATCACCAGGTTTAGATTATACTGGCAATGGAAGATATTGTATATCTAGATTCTTCTGGATACAAAATCAAGCAGAGTTTGGTACTTATCATGGTATTGAACCACAAATGAAATCTTATGAAATAGAGGACTAATTATCATGTCAGACTCACACAATCCAATCAGAGCATCAGTTAGACCTAAAGATGTACTCCCACTATTCCCTATTGCACTAGGTTGTTATGCATACCCAGATCTGGAATATATTAAAGGATTAAAAGAAAAGATTAGAGATTATGTTAAAGATTTACCTCATAATAAGAACTGGGATAGTGATGGATTAAATCATTATATGCAACGTGGTGATCTCGTTGACAATGCAGGGAACGCGGTAGGGGTGACTCTAAATAATAACTTCTTTAAGCATTTTGAATGCCCAGAGTTATATGAATGGTTTTGTGAATGTGCATATCAATTTCATACAGAGGTACTCGGATTACAAATACAAAGTAAATATCTAATTACAGATAGTTGGATTAACACCAATACAGGAGAAGGTGGACAATCTTATCATGCTCATGTTAACTCATTCTTATCAGGCACATTTTACATTGATAGTGATGAGACAGCAGCACCTATAGAGTTTCAATCACCCAAATATAACTTTGCAATTGAACCTCATATGGGATTCACACCAGATGGTAACAATGCCAGTGTATTCTCACAACCAAGAGCAGCAGTTAAACCAATGGAAGGAGATTTACTTCTCTGGGAATCACACATACGACATGGATATAGTGAGAACAAATCACCAAATAGAATGTCATTATCTGTTAATATGATACCGAGAATCGTATTCTCTCATAGATATGGATTTGTTGTGAAACCACTGGAAGAAGAACTAGATGGACTCACAACTGATGTAGCAGAGAAACTCAATAAACAGGATGGAATTGGACACACTCAGCAATTGCCTACCCAGAATAAGCAAGCACAAATGAATTTTGAGAGTGACCAACATATGAGTGGATGGAAGCAAACAAGAAGTAAGGAGGAGACACCAAAGACTAAATCATTCTGGGAATAAATGATAGGACATCCACCCCCACCAGATATAGATTGTCCCTATGAAGTTGGAACATGGTTAAAGACTCCACAGGGAGACATAGGTTATGTCAATCAAGTGTTAGGTACATACTTCACACTATGTGTAAGAGAATGGAAGGACTCAGGTAAAATGAATGGGATGAGTCAATGTATATTGTTAGTCTTTCCTATGTTCTATGGGAAATGTGAAATACTTACGGAGGGAGATTTTGAAAGAATTAAAGATACTTGAAGAGATTATAATATTAGAGTGGGAATTCATACGAGAGAGAAGACTATGGATGACCAGTGTTAGAAGTGACACATGGTCTGTTGACGATACTCAAATATAGATTATAATGGGATCACACAACGCAAATACTACATGACAAAGTTCAGCATGAAGAACACCAAAGCAGAACTACTTGGTGCTATTCAGCAAGACACAAACGTCATTGAAGAGAGAAACTTCTTAGCATGGGCATTCTTTATTGTTCTCTCATGGGGTTTACTCTTCTAACTACAGGGGTTTACACCCCTCTTTTTTTGTGCTATAATAATTAGTATGTGGTACGTTATCTTCTGGACTATACTCACAATATACTTGATGAGACAGTTCGGTATTTTTAAAAAATGAAAGACTTAATTCTGTTTGGAGATAATCGTCAGACTTTAAAAGAGTTTGATGAGAAGGCACGAATGTGTGTAACATCCCCACCTTATTATGGACTCAGAGATTATGGTGGAGAAGATAAACAAATAGGACAAGAGAATACACCAGAAGAGTATATTCAAAACCTAGTTGAAGTGTTTAGATTAGTAAGAGATAATCTTACTGATGATGGTACATTATGGGTGAATATTGGTGATAGTTATTATAACTATAGACCTGGTAAAGGTCAATCATATCCTAAACAAACAGTTGCTAATAGTAAGCAAGATTTACCAGATAAATGTGCTAAACGAGGTAACAAGTTAGAAGGATATAAAGAGAAAGATTTAATTGGAATACCTTGGATGTTAGCATTCGCATTACGTCAAGATGGATGGTATTTAAGGCAAGATATTATATGGCATAAACCTAATCCAATGCCAGAAAGTGTGAAGGATAGATGCACTAA
>MDTB01049594.1_pt1 | contig 11233 bp, 11 predicted proteins | sample 811161 | NCBI WGS metagenome assembly MDTB01 (sample SAMN05326650, study PRJNA326480) | marine metagenome | isolation source: seawater | place: Mediterranean Sea | collected 2009
TATTGATGCTCGTTTATATTGATCAGCAGATTTTTTCATCTCAAATTCTTTGACCATGTATTGAACTACTTTTTTATTATCATCATATATTTTTTTGTATTCTTTATCAATTTTTTGTTTAAAATCATCAGTATGTTTTGATGAATAAAGTTCTACTAATTCTTCTTGAATTTGTTTATGAGACATTATTAGTTTTGACATATTTACTTTTTTAGGTAGTTTAGTATAAAATCTATCTTTGGCTTCATGATCATTGTTTTTATTCATGGCATCTTGATATGCCTTATCTGTAGATGATTTTAAATCACCATCTTGATTTGATCCAGCACCTTGAGTACCAACATCATTTGACTCTTCTGATTTTTCTTCACCATCATCAGACTCACCAGAACCCTCATCCATTTCTTCAGACTCTTGACTCTCTTGAGTATCTTGTTTGTCTTGATCATCTGAATCGGAACCTTGACCTTCGCCTTCGCCTTCTTGTTGTTCCGTTGATTGTTCTTGTTGTTGACCTTCACCGTTTTGATTTTGTTCTTGTTGTTCTTTGTGATACTTACATAATCTGGCGGCAAGTGATATAACATCCTCAACAGTTTTTAAAGTATCAACTTCGTCAATAAATTTTTGTTCGACTTCGTTTACATCACCGATAAGACCAGTTTTGTAGAATACATTAATTTTATCTATGATGTTTAGTTTAGATAAATCTTTATCTTTTAATTTAAAGAAGTCACCTTCTATTAGTTCTTTATAACCTTGTTTGAAATTTTTTACAGAACCAGGGTACTTTTCTTGAAACTTTTTTTCTATACGAGCATCTTCTAATACATTAATAACTGAATGATTAATACCTTGATGTTTACCTCTCATGAGTAAATCTATAGGTGTATATAGTGCATGACCAACTTCGTGACATGTAAACATATCATAAAGGTCATTACTTATTTCGTCTTTGAATATTGGAAGAACTAACTCTCTAGTTTCTACATTGAATGAAGCAGTATTTGCTTTTCTGTGTGTAACAGTGATATTCTCTTCAGAGAGAAGTTTCGCAATTGTGGATTGTTTTGTCATCATCTAATTATATAATGACAGGTCTTTGGGGTAATTGTCAAGGGTTAATTTTATCGTTTAATCTCTCATTACCATAATCATTCCATACATTGAAAACGTCAATGTTTTCGGGCGTTTTATCACTTGGCCAGGATTGGAACAAAATGTCGCAGTCTTCGACATCTACTATTTCACCCCCATTTTCCTTGATATAATGTTGAATTAGAAGTATATAACTTCCGTCTTCGTTATCTACTCCCTCTTTAAAACCAGTGCTTGTAAATGCAACTTTCTTTTTAATTATCTTACCTGATAAATCTTGTAGAACTCTTTTTGCAAGTGTTTCTGCTTGTTTTTCTCTAGTCAACATTGTTTGACCAAACAAATCATATTCAAGACTTAAATGTTTTGACAACCAACTTAACGCAATGTTATCTCTTGGATGACAACTTCCACCATCACCTAAACCTGGTTTCATATATTTTGGACTAACAATTCTATTTGTTGATCTTGATAATACTTCACATATGAAGTTTGCATCCGTGTTTTTCATTTTGTCAGCAACATCTTGAATCATATTTACAAAGTTTATTTTTTGGGTGATGAAAGTATTATAGAAAATTTTGATACATTCTGCTTCTTTAATATTACAACTTTGAATCTTTAAATTTGTTCCCTCATAAATTGATTTGTAAAATTCAATTAGTTTCTTTGCTCTAAATTTATCGACTTCAACTTCTTGTTTTTCTCTTACACCAATAAGGTACATTTCTGCATCCATAAAATCTTGTGCGACAGTTCCTTGTGCAATAAATTGTGGGCTATAAACAAAGTTTGTATTTGGAACTAGATCAAGTAATTTTCTTTCACATGTTGTCGGTAAAACTGTTGACATCAAAACAATCATTTGATCTTTAGTCATAAACTCATTAAGATTTGTTAATGTCTCAATTAATATAGTATAATCAAAATCTTTTGGTTTTAAATGACTTGTTGGTTTGTCACCACCATATTCTGCATCATGTGGTGTTGGAACACAAACACATACGATATCTCTATCGCTCATAGATTCTTCTAGTGTGCCATGAACTATATCTCTAGGTTGATTACGGTTAGTTACATTAGGATCAAAACCTGTAACATCATGACCTTTGTCATATGCAACATCACTAAGTGGTCTTCCTAATTTACCTAGACCAACAAATCCTACTTTCATTTTAAACTCCTTATGGTATTGAACAATTCTTTTTCTGGTTGTCTTGTCATTAAATTATTATAATTATATTCAAGAATATTATAATTGTCAACAACTAATTTCTTTAAATCTCTTTTTGCTAAATTTAAAATTAATTCTTTAATGTTATTTAGTCTTTCTGACGGGTCAATTATTGAGTCATAGTCCTCATTCCACATATGATTAAATGTTTTATATCCCAAACTTCTCAAATGTCTTAATGAATATGGTGGTCCTATCATTACAAAAGGCATCTTTAATAACATCGCTTTATATGTCTTTTCACTTAAATGATACCTATCAGTTTCCCTTTCAAATAAACATTCTGTAATAATGTATATACTATTTTGATATGAGAACTCCTCATCAAATATTAGATTTACATTTTGATTTGTTTTCTTAAAAGTATCTTTCATATTCAAAGGATTGTTATTATCATCGTAATACATATTCTTAAATTTTTCATCATAAACTATTGAGTAATCTTTATCGTTGTATGAATAACTAGACACATCTAGTAAATAATTATCAATGAAAAACTCAGTTATTTCTCTTCTATGTTTTACAGGTTTCCCATTCAAACATAAAAACTTTTTTTCATGTCTTTTTTTATTTACATCTATATTAATATCATACTGTTGTATCGCATATTCAAAATATTCAAAATGTATAGTTTTTAGATATGAATCTTTTCCGTAACCAGGGTTGTTTGTTATTATATAACACTTATCAAGATCAATGTCTTTTTTAAATAATTCATCTATAATTTGTTGATCGGCATCTTTTGCACTATGCATTTCAAATCCAATATGAATAAAAATATATTCACCATTATATTGAAAGTCTTTAAATAATTCACTAATATGTTTAGTCTTTATCCTAGTCGATGTGTTGAATAATGTTATATTCTTATCTTTAAAATCTTTAAGAAAATCTTTAAAGTCAATATAATATATTAGACTATCGTATTGTGATAATATTTTCATGATAAACTTCTCATCGTGTCTAATAATTCTTTCTCTGGTTTTCTAGACATTAGATTATTGTAATTGTGTTCAAGTATCTCATAGTTATCACTGACTAATTTTTGTAAGTCTCTTTTAGATAGATTTAAAATAAGTTGTTGTATTTTTCTCATCCTATCATGAGGATCAATAATAGAATCGTAATCTTCATCCCACATATGATTGAATGTTTTGTATCCTAATTTTTTAAGAACTTTTAAAATGTATGGTTGACCAACTATGATAAATGGCATTTTCCATAACATAGCCTTAAATGTTTTTTCAGTAATATAACAGTTTTCTAAATCATTATCAAAATAACACTCGGTCACAATATAGATACTATTCTCGTATGAAAACTCCTCATCAAAAACTAAATTAACATTTAAGTCTTTTGTTTTCCATTTTTTCATTGAGACTTGATCATTATCGTAATAATAATCATTAAACTTATTATCATATGTTAATGTAATATCATCATCTTTAAATGAATAACTAGAGTCTTTTATCAAATCATTATCAATAAAAAACTCTGTAAGTTTTCTTCTAAAATATTTTGGTCTTCCGTTTAAACATAAAAACTTTTTATTATGTCTTTTTTTATTAACATCTATAACAATATTATTCTTACATTTATCATAATGTGGTTGTTCAAGATTACATTGTTGTATTGCATACTCAAAAAATTCAAAGTGAATATGTTTCAAATGAGAATTTTTAGCAAATGTATGATTATTTGTTATAACATAAACCTTATCTAGGTCTATATCTTTCTTGAATAATTGTTCTATTATTTGTGGATCAGATTGACTTGCGACATGCATTTCAAACGCAAGCATAATAAAAATATATTCACCATTGTACTCATAATCTTTAAACAAATCACTAATGTGTTTTTGATTTTGTATAAAAAATGCGTGAGCATTAGTGTTAAAAAATGTAAAGTTTTTATTATCAAATTCTTTCAGTAGTTTTTTAAAATCAATATAGTGAACAAAATTATCATAGTGTGTTAGATACTTCATGGTAATCTCCAAAGTGTATCAAGTAATGGTTTCTCTGGTCTTCTTGATAATAACTTTCTATAGTTGTATTCTAGTGTATCATAATTATCTGATATTATTGTTTTTAAATCTACTTTAGATAAATTTAGAATAAGTTCTTTTATTTTATTCATTCTTGTTAATGGATCAGTTATATCATCATACTGTTCACTCCACATATGATTAAATGTTTTATATCCTAAACTTTTTAAGAACTTTAAACTACCTGGTTGACCTATAATAATAAACGGCATTTTTAATAACATTGCTTTGTATGTCTTTTCAGTGATTGCCATCATCTGTGGATCATTATTAAAACAAGACTCTGTTATAATGTAAACACTATTTTCATAAGAGAACTCCTCATCTAATAATAAATTACAACTGGTATCATATGCAAGTATGCGATTTTCTTCTATGGTATTATTATTGTGATATATCTTATCAAACTTTTTATCATAAACTAAGTGAATGTCTTTATCTTTATATGAGTAACTAGACTGTTCAATTAGATTATTATTAATAAAAAACTTAGTTATATCTTTACGATGATTATGTGGAAATCCATTTAAACACAAGAATTTTTTATCATGTCGTTTATTTACAACATCCACATCTAAACTTATATCCCACCTTTTAAAGTTTCCATTTTTAAAAACTATTTGTTGCATTGCATATTCGTAGTATTCAAAGTGTATATGTTTGAGATGTGAGTCTTTGTAATTATAGTTTGATGTGATAACATAAACTTTATCAAGATCAATATCTTTTTTAAAAAGTAAATTAAGTAATGTTGGATCAGTTTCTTCTGGCACGTGTGGTTCATAACCAAGATGTATAAAAACGTGTTCACCATTATAGTTGTAATTTTTAAATAGTTTACTAATATGTTTATCGCCATCTTCAACTGATGTATTAAAGAATGAAAAATTTTTATCTTTATATTCTCTTAAAAAATTATTAAAGTCTATGAAAAATATATGGTCATCATAACTAGAATATATTTTCATAGATAAACTCCATAATATTTTTCTGTGTTTCTTCATTAGGATGATGATCAACATCACTAATAGTATGATACTTATTATTTCTATCTAAATGTCTAACAAGTTCAGTGCCTCCTAGTTTACCAAACGCAGGCCAACCCCAAAATATATCTTCATTTATTTCAGTTGATATTGGATTACTAATCAAACTTTTGTGTGCAAGTTTAATATCATGTTCATAGTCATTATCTTTGATTTGATAACGATTAAACGCATTCATCATTTGAAACATTCTTAGTTCTATATCTCTTGATTTACATATCGCATATAAAGAATAAAACAAATGTATATTTTTATTAACAATGTTTTCGGGTGTTGGATAACCAGAACCGAATGCATCATTATACCAATTTTGTAACTCATGTAAATCATAGACACCATACTTTGGTTTACATGTTGCAGAGACTTTTAAATTAGGTTTAAGTGTAACCCAATTATTATTTACTAAGAAATCTTGTCTAGTCCACTCAGTCCATGCGACAATAACTCTTTCAATATTATTATTATTAAATATCTCTGTTATTATATTATGAAATATTCTTTCATTTCCTATTCCACACTTTGCAGTGTTAATAACTTCAATATTAGTTTTATCACTTAGTAATTCTGGCCACATTTTAAAAGTATGTGGTAAAGGTTTTGTAGTGTATGGATAAAATCTATCTGTAAAACTACAACCACCAACAATAATTTTAGAAGACTTTGACATTATACTTTCTCATAAAATCAACTGCATCATCCCAAGTATTAACAATTGGTTGACCTTTGATATTTAAAGAGGTATTTAATAACATAGGACACCCAGTTTTTTCATACCATTCTTCCAATATAAGGCGGGCTACAGACGGATTTGACTTCTCTACGACTTGCACTCTAGCAGTTCCGTCAACATGTGTGACTGACTTAAAATCATGTAGTGCTTTAGACACAAACTGCATGTATCTATTTTTTCTACCAATAAAATATTGATCAAAATATTCCTCTAAAATCATAGGTGCAAATGGTCTATACTTTTGTCTTTGTTTTATTTGGTTAATTGTGTCTTTGATATCTATTCTAGGATCTGCTATTAGTGAACGATTACCTAATGCTCTAGGGCCAAACTCTGCCCTTCCGTTAGCAATACCACAATACTTGTGATCTAACAAATGATTTACTACTTGTTTTGGATTAACAAATCTTGGAATATTATGACCTAGATATGGATGTCTCCAATTAAGTCTTGCGCCATTGATAAGTGCGGCAGCACCTAAAGATGAACCTGCATCACCAGGCGACGGCATAATCCATATCTCATATTCTTTTGGTATTTTACTATTCGCAACACAATTTAGAGCACCCCCACCCATAAGTATTAGTTTTTTCTTTGTTGTATATTTTAATAACTCTAATAAATTTTCTTCATATAATTTTTGAACTGATGCAGCCAAATCATAATCGTGTGCGTGTGGATATATGTTTCCTAAACCTCTGTGGTTATTTTTATACAATAGATGATCTAGTTTCCATTTAGGTTCACCATATGCGGCCATTCCCATTGTAATATATTCATCTTCATTTGGTTTTAAACCAATTCTTTTTGTAATCGCAGAGTATAATAATCCTAATGAATAAGGATACTTCCATGACTTTATTTTTTTCATGTTATCCCAAATTGATATTGTATCCCATTCACCAATGGCATCAATTACTATTATATTACAATCATGAAAGGGTGCAGTAAAATAACCTGCAGCTGCATGTGTTTGATGGTGTTTATAGTAATGATCGTATTTTCTTTTGGGTGACTGCCACTTTTGTCCAGCGAATAATCTTCTTGTATTTTTAAGAAGGGGTGATTCATAAAATGCCATTTCATTCCAACTTCTTGGTAATTGTTTTTGTGAAATCCATTTATCGTTTTTTATACGACTATATCTTTCGCTGTGTGATGCGTGTTTTATTTCTTGACCATTTAAAATAGTCACACCTGCATCATGAAAACCCTCTGATACTCCAATGTTAATCATTCTTATTCACCGTACAGAATCTTTTACATTTGTAATATGCATCATCATAATTTTTCCAAGAGTTGGGTAATGTTTTGTCAAACCATTTTGATCTTAGTATTTCATTTAAAGGTTTCTTAAATATATTATATTCATCTTTATCATCCATATATTCTTTCATGATATGTTTATTTTTATTTTTATTTTCAGTTTTGTATAATCTATCATCATCAGTCACTTCATATTTGTATGCAAGATTACTTAAATAACAACATGGCCATACTTGACCATCTGGGTTTACTATAACTCTATTGTTATTTTTCCATTCACAATCTATACACTTACTCATTTTCTTAGTGTTTGTTCTTTACCATTTTCATCAACGAAGTTAAACGTGTCACCATATTCAAATCTATTTGAGTCAAAGTGTTTATAATGAACCGCACCATAACTTCTTACAAGTTCTTCTATTTGTTTTAAGTAAGGTCTATTATGTTCAAACACAACTGTTTGTGCCATAGGTATTGCAAGTGTTCTTGATAACATTTCCATATTGTTCAAAGTTTTTTGTAAGTTAGTCTTTCTTCGATAATGACTATGCATATCTTGATCTATGCCATCAACATCAAAATGCATTTTTAATCTATTACCACAAAGTGTTCCTAACTCCCAATAAAAAGTATCTTCTCTAATAGAACCGTTTGTTGTTATTTCAATATTACAATTACTTTCATTAATAATATACTCACAGATAGAATATATATCTTTCAACATCATAGGATCGCCCCAAGTTCCACAAAATTGTAATTCGCCTATTTGATTAAGTGAATCTTTAGGAAATGCTTTTTTAAATTGTTCAAAGGTCCACTGTGTAAGTGGCAACCAATCATCTACTCCACAACCATTTGGATTTGTTCTATCGCATTGTGGACAACCTGCATTACAAAAATTAGTTATAGATAAATCAATCTTTGTGATTTTTGAATTGTTCCATGTCAATGTCATCTGGGTCCTCATAAATAAAATCATCATACTTTTCATCTTTTTTAAAACGACTTAAAAATGTGTTCCAATATAATAAAATGTATAGTTTTATTTTTCTTAGTTTTTTTTGTATCATGTTGCTATCCTGCTAAAGTTTTGTGTCTTTACAAACTTAATACTATTTCTAAACTTATCTACAAGTTGATCACCTTTGTGACTAATTACAAAAATATTTTCATTATCTAAAGTATTAAGAATACGTAAGAACTCATCTGTTCCTTGACCGTCAAGTGAACTATCAAATATCTCATCAAGTATTAATAAGTTTGTATTTGTAGAGTTTTTCATTTTTGCGATTGCTCTCCAAGTAAAAAGTAGTGCAAGGTCTATACGCATTTTTTCACCCTCACTAAATGAAGCATAATTAAATGCATCTCTAAATCTTGATCTAATAGTTTCATTAAAGTTCTCATCTAAATTAAAGTTAACATAAAACTCCATTGACATTAAATACTTATTAATCAATTGATTCATAATTGGTAAGTATTGTTTTATAATTTTAGTTTTTATACCTGCATCATCTAACATATCTCTGGCTGCGTGTACGTAAACTCTTTCTTCTTTTTTTGTGCTTCTAGTATTTTCAACACCTTTACATTCATCTTTCATATTTGATAATTTATCTATATCTGTTTCTGATACTGAACCTGCTTCAAAAGATGAAATCTCATCATCTAGTTTTTGATTATATTTTTCTAATTCTGTTATTGATGATGATAACTCTGCTCTTCTAACTTCATTCTCACGAACTTTTGTTAAGATATCGTTGATTTCATTTAGTCTTTCTTCAACATCTTTTAATTCATCTTTAAGTTTAGTTGCACCATCTACTATATCTTTTATCTTATCTTCTTTATCATGTAACATAGATTGTTTGTGAGATGACTCAATATCTTGTAAACATGTAGGACAGTTTTCATTATTCTTAAAAAACTCTGCATCTTTTGTTAATTGTTTATGTTTCTCTATTAATGTTGCTCTAAGATTATTAAATTTTTGTAGTTTACCTTTTACTGTATCATGATCATCTGTTTGTTTCATCAAATCAATATTTTCTTCACCTATGAAATCAAACTCTTCAGTTCTTTCATCCAACACACTTTTATTATTTTTATGTGTCATTTGTTTTTCTAATATGATTTGCTCTTTATTTGCTTTCATATCATCTATATAATTTTGTTGCATTGAAATTTTTTCAACTGCAAGTTCAAACTGATAATCTAATTCTTTTATTTCATCAGTAAGATCTTTTATTTTTTGTTTTAATAACATGCCCATAATAGAAAATATTTTTATATCAAGTATTTCCTCAACAACTTCTCTACGATGAGATGCCTTAAGTTGCATAAAAGGAACAAATGTAGATGATCCTAAAATAACCACTTGTGTAAATGATCTATAATTTAATCTTAATACATTTTGTTCTAAAAACTTTTGATAGTCTCTAGAGTTGGCATCTTGATTTACTAATATACTATCACAATATATTTCAAAAATATTAGGTCTAATACCACGAATAATTTTCCATTCTTTCGTTCCTATACTAAATTCAACTTCAACAACTGTCTCTCTATCATTAATAGAATTAACTAATTGTGATTTACTAATTACACGAAAAGGTTTTCCAAAAAGTGAAAAACATAATGCATCAAGTATTGTTGACTTACCTGCACCATTCTCACCCACAATAAGTGTGGTGGCATTTTTATCTAAAGGTATCTCAGTAAAAGTATTACCTGTTGAAAGAAAGTTTTTCCAACGAACACAATTAAAGTTTATCATAAAAACAATCTCCAAAGACCAATAGTATTCATTATTGTAAACCAAAAAGTTAACACCATAACCCAAGCAGACTTTCTATAGTATGCACCGACAAACCCTGTGGTACTAGCAACAAAGTAAAATGGTAAAAATATATCTGGTCTAGGATCTAAAACTGTATAAGTTAAAATCATACTACCATTAATAACTGCGATTGCACTTATCATCTCAAAGTAAAACGCAAGTTTATGTGACTGATAACTATCAATCCAAAATGCTTTTATTGAATCTATCATAATTCTAAATCTTGGGCCTCGTTATATAATCCTCGCATAATTCTTTTTATTCTATCTTTATCTAATTCTATTTCTAACTCATCTACGTATTTGTTTATTAATGTTGTTGTATCCTCTGCGTATTGAACTATGTCATCTGACACTGTATCGGCAGATAAATCAGAAAAGTCTTCGATTACCTTTACATCATGACAATTTGCTTTCATTAGTCTTTCCATGAATCTATCAAACTGATATAAATCCTTTTTATTTACAATAATAACTTTTACGAATTTATTACTATATTGTGCGACATCATGATTTTCATATGCCGTCTGTGTGTCATCATAATAGATTTTTTCATGCATTCTAAAAGGGTTTAAAACTCTTGTCAATTCTAAAGTTTCAGTATCAAATATATGAAATCCTTTTGTATCATTATAATCATTCCAATAAATCTCATAAGGAGCACCGAGATAATATATTTGACCATCATCTGATTTGTGATGATAGTGACCAGAAAAAACTGTTTGAAACTTTGAGAATAATCCTTTATCAACACCATGATCACTTACTATACCTTTGTTCATTTGAAAACCTTTTATTTCTAAATGACCCATAACAATACTTGCAGTAGTTTGGTCAATCATACCTTCAGTGTATATTTGATTTTGTGGTGTAATCCAAGGTAAGAATAAAATATCTAATCCACCAATATTAACATCAGTTGGATCTTCATATATTTTTATTTTATCAGATCGACCATCAATAAGTTCTCTTAA
>MDTB01143421.1_pt1 | contig 11233 bp, 13 predicted proteins | sample 811161 | NCBI WGS metagenome assembly MDTB01 (sample SAMN05326650, study PRJNA326480) | marine metagenome | isolation source: seawater | place: Mediterranean Sea | collected 2009
TGTATTCTATTTAACGATAAGTCAATATATTTTGGATGTAATTTAATTAGTTCATCTAATAACTTATTTGTTTTAGATATCACTTACTAACTTATATGTTTTAAGACTTTATAGAGTGTTTGTTTAAGATCTTTTCTATGTGAAACAATATCTACCATGCCGTGTTCTTTTAAATATTCAGCTTTTTGAAAATCTATAGGTAATTCTTCTCTGATAGTATCTTGTATAACTCTTTTACCTGCAAACCCAATGGTAGCACCTTTTTCTGCTATTGTTATATCACCTAACATGGCGAATGAAGCTGTCACTCCACCAGTTGTAGGTTCAGTAAGAATTACTATGTAAGGTATATTATTTTCATTTAACAAATCAACGGCTGCTATAGTTCTGGGCATTTGCATTAAGCTTACAATACCCTCCTGCATTCTTGCTCCACCAGAGGACGTAACAATTACATAAGGTAATTTATTTTCTATAGCAATCTTAGCTCCCTTAACTATTGATCCACCTACCGCTCTACCCATAGAACCACCCATAAATTCAAAATTCATGAGTCCTGAGATAATTTCTTTATCTTTAATTTTTCCTTTAATAAGAATGAAAGCATCATCTCTATTTGTTTTTTTTCTGTATTCTTTTAACCTATCTTTATATTTTTTTTTATCTGCAAATTTTAGTGGGTCATCAGAAATTTTGTCTGGGATAATTTCACTATAATTTCCATCTTCGAAAAACAACTCTATCCTATCTTCTGCAGACATTCTAAAATGATAATTACAATTAATACAAACAAATAAATTTTCTTTTAAATCTTTATGATGAATCATATTTCCACACGAAACACAGTTATTCCATAGTTTTTCTGGTACTTCTCTTCTTTTTACAAGTGAGGATAGTTTAGGTTTAACGAAATTTGTTAGCCAATTCATACTTCAGTTCCATTTTTCAAATCTTTCGAAAACTTATCAATTTCTAATAACATTTTTGCTTTATTAGTTAAATTTTCTTCAATAATTTTAATTATACTTGAACCAACAACTGCACCATCAGCTATTTTGCATATATTTTTTACATCAGTCGAGTTTTTAATACCAAATCCAGGGACAACTGGTAAGTCCGTGTGTTTTTTAATAAAAGACACTGATTTTTCAAGATCTTTAAGATCAGCAGATTTTTGTCCAGTAATTCCCATAACACTAACATAATATAAAAAACCACTTGCATTATTTAATATCAATTTTAGTCTTTGCTCATCGGTGGTAGGAGTAATTAATCTAATCAGATCAATCTGATTATTTTTTAGTTCATTCATTAAATCTTCATCTTCTTCAGGTTGTAGATCAACAATAATTAAACCATCAACCCCATTTTCTTTGCATTTTTTTACAAATTTTTTAATCCCAAAATATAGAATTAAGTTATAGTAACCCATTAAAATAATAGGGAGATCATTTTTTATTTTTTTCGCCTCAGCGGCTAAAGAGAAAATATTTTCTAAATCAATCCCCTTACTTATAGCTCTATTACTTGATAATTGAATTGTTGGACCATCAGCCATTGGATCAGAAAAAGGCATGCCAATTTCCATAATATCAGACCCATTATTAATTATTATCTTAATAATTTCTAAACTGGTAACGAAATCAGGGTCACCTCCGGTAACAAATGTCACTAGTTTTTTACTATTATTTTTAAATGTCTGACTAATTAAATTAGTCATTTAAATTTTTATGTTTAATTCATCAGCTATTGTAAAAATATCCTTATCGCCACGTCCACACATGTTCATGACAATAATTTTATCTTTACTGTAGTTTTTTGCTATTTTCTTCAATACAGCCAATGCATGAGCTGGTTCTAAAGCTGGAATTATACCCTCTAACTTGCAACAATATTGAAAGGCTTCTAAGGCTTCTTTGTCAGTTGCAGACATGTATGTAACTCTTTTTTCTTCAAATAAAAATGAATGTTCTGGACCAATTCCTGGGTAATCTAAACCTGCGGAAATAGAGTGTGCTTCCTGTATTTGCCCATTGTTTGATTGTAGTAAATAGGTTTTATTACCATGCAATACTCCTGGTTTTCCACCAGTTAAACTAGCTGCGTGCTTATCAGTATTAATACCATGACCAGCTGCTTCAACAGCAATCATTTCAACATTAGAATCATCTAAGAATTCATGAAACAGTCCTAAAGCATTTGAACCACCACCAATACAAGCCATTAATATATCTGGTGATCTTCCTTCCACATCTTCAAGTTGCTTACGTACTTCTTTTCCAATTACAGATTGAAAATCTCTCACCATTGCTGGATATGGATGAGGTCCTGCTGCTGTTCCTATTATATAAAAAGTATCTTTAACATTTGTAACCCAATCTCTTAATGCTTCATTCATGGCATCTTTAAGGGATTTTGAACCAGTTGAGACAGATCGTATTTCTGCACCCAGCAATTTCATCCTAAATACATTTGGTGATTGCCGTTCAATATCTTTTTCTCCCATATAAACTATACAGGGCAACCCAAACAAAGCACACACTGTTGCTGTAGCAACACCGTGTTGTCCTGCTCCTGTTTCTGCTATAATTCTAGTCTTACCCATTTTTTTTGCTAGTAAAATTTGACCCATACAATTATTAATTTTATGTGCACCTGTATGGTTTAATTCGTCCCTCTTAAAATAAATTTTTGCACCACCAAGATCTTTAGTAATTCTTTCAGCTAAAAATAATGGACTTGGTCTACCAACATATGTTTTTAAATAATGATTAAACTCATTAACAAAATTTTTGTCATTTTTTATTTTTTCATATTCTTTTTCAACTTCAAGAATTAAGGGCATTAAAGTTTCAGAAACATATCTTCCACCAAATTGACCAAAGTATCCTTTTTCATTTGGATAACTTTTGTATGTATTTTTAAGCATTTTTTATTTTTCTGATAAAATTATTTATAATGTGATTATCTTTAATGCCAAGCTCTTTTTCCACTCCAGATGATAAATCTATACCTAATGGATTTATATCATCAAGTATTTGCTGAATATTATTTGAATTAATCCCTCCAGATAAAAACCATGGCTTATCAATTTTTAAATCTTTTAATATATTCCAATCGAAACTTTTAGCATTACCCCCAGGTAATTCACCTTTTAAAGGCTTATAATCGAACAAAAAGTAATCAGCATTTTTATAATGATCAATTTTTTTTAAATCTTTTCTATTGCTTATAGAAATCGATTTAATAGTCTTAATTCCAATTTTTTTTAAATCATTAATATATAAATCACTCTCTATTCCATGTAGTTGAACAAACCTTAACTGGATTTCTTTAATTATTTGTTTTAGTTCATAAATATTTTTATTAACAAAAACCCCAACTCCATTAATATTTAATTGATCAGAAACCTTTTGGAGTTTCTTAGCATTCTGCATAGATATATTTCTTGGGCTATTTTCATAAAATATCATTCCAAAAAAATCTACTTTATTTTCATCACAACAATAAACTGTATCTTCATTTTGAATTCCACAAATTTTAATATTCATTTTACGATAGTGATTGATTAATTTTTCTTAAAGCTTTCAGTGGATTGCTTGATTTAGTTATAGGCCTCCCTATAACTAGGTAATTAGCACCCATTTCAATTGCTTTTTTTGGAGTTTCAACTCTTTTTTGATCATCCTTTTTTACTTTATTATCAATTCTTATGCCAGGTGTTACAATGATAAAATTTTTTCCAACTGCTTTTCTTATATGTTTAATTTCTTTTGGACTACATACAACGCCATTTAATCCATTTATTTTTGCAGATTTTGCAAATTTTTCTACTAATTTTGTTAAATTATTTTGATTATAATATTTCTTTGTTTGATCACTATTTAGACTAGTTAAAATAGATACTCCCAGTAATTTTGTATTATTTCTAGACAACTTTGCTGATTGCATCATTTGGTCTCCACCAGATATATGAATGGTTGTAAAAATTGGCTTAATTACAGATAGGGCTTTTATTCCCATTTGTACTGTGTTTGGAATATCGTGTAACTTTAGGTCAAGAAATATTTTAGGATATATTCTATAAACTTTTTTATAACCATCTAAACCAAAACGTAAAAAAAACTGATATCCAATTTTAAAAGCGTATACCTCTTTTTTTAAATCTTTTACTAATTTCAATGTTTTTAACAAGTTGTTGCTATCTAAAGCAACAATAACTTTTTTATGAGTCATCACTCTAACTTTGATCTGATAAGAGATTAATCTTTTGGTGTAATATTTTTCCTATTTTGAAATGTAACTTATAACTTTGATTTTTAAACAAAGTTTGATTTGTTTTAGGATTTCTAACAAATTTTTCTTTATTAATTTTCCTACTCAAAGTACCAAAACCTCTTATTTCAACATTTTGACCATTTTTAAGTGCATTAGATATTTTGTTTACAAAAATACCAAAAAGCATATCAATGTCATCTAAGCTTAAATTAGTATGTTTTTTTTGAAGCTTTTCTAAAATTTGTGATTTTAACATTAACCTTATTTTTTAAGGACAGAACCTAAGATATCACCTAAAGATGCACCAGATGCACTTGAGCCATATTTGCTTAGAGCTTCTTTTTCATCTTGAATTTCAAGTTCTTTAATAGAAAGATTTAAAGATCTACTTTTTGAATCTATTGATAAAATCATTGAATCTATATTTTCATCCAGGGCAAATCTCTCAGTCTTATTTTCATTTTTGTCATTTGATAAATTGGATTTTTTTACAAAACCGAAAATTTGCTTATCTTTATCTAATTCTATCTTTAATCCCTTATCATCAATATTTATAATTTTTCCAGTCACTTTTGATTTAATTGGATTGCTTTCAATAAACTCTTGTACTGGGTCGTTTTTTAAATGTTTAATTCCTAGGCTGATTCTTTCTTTCTCAGCATTAATATCTAGTATCTTGACTTCAACCTTTTGACCTTTTTTAAAATTTTTAATTAATTCTTCACATTCTTTTTCATCCCAACTTAGATCGGATATGTGAACCATTCCATCAATCTCATCAAGCACTCTTACAAAAATGCCAAAATCAACAACATTTACAATCTCAGTTTCAAATGTATCATTAATGTTAAATTTTTCCTCAAGTTTATTCCAGGGGTTATCTTTGACTTGTTTTAAGCTACAATTAATTCTTCTTCTCTCTTCATCTATGCTCAAAATTAAAACTTCTATTTCATCATTTAAATTAACTATTTTAGATGGATGAGGAGGTTTTTTTAGCCAACTAAGTTCATTTAAAGAAATTATCCCATCAAATTCGTTATTTAATATAATATGAACATTGTTATCATTCATACTTATAGCTTTTGCGCTAAATCTCTCGTTAATTTTTATAGTTTCATTTACTTTATCCCATGGATTATCAGTTAACTGTTTAATTCCCAAGCTTAACCTTGATAACTCTTCATCAAACTTTAAGACTTTAACTTTTATTATCGAGTTTAATTCAAGAACTTCAGATGGGTTATTAATTTTTGTCCAAGAGATATCAGTAACATGGACGAGACCATCTATTCCACCTAGATCAATAAACGCACCATAATCTGTGATATTTTTTACTTTACCCTCAATAATTGAACCCTCTTTTATATTTTTTAAAAGTTCTGATCTTTGTTCTTTAAGTTCATTTTCAGTAATTGCTTTTCTTGACACAACAATATTACCTCTATATTTGTCCATTTTCAAAATCATTAATTCGAGCGGTTTGTTTAATAATTCTTTAGTGTCCTTAATTATTTGTCTAGTTTCTATTTGACTTCCAGGTAGAAAGGCGACAACCCCATTAAGATCAACACTCATTCCACCTTTTACTCTATTGAATGGAATACCTGTAACAATTTTATTTTCATTGAAACTTAATTGAAGATCATGCCAAGCTTTTTGTTTAACGGCCTTTTCTCTGGAAAGAAGTGTTTCTCCATTAGCATTATCAACATTTTCAATAAATACCTCCGTTTCATCTCCGACTTCAATTTCTGATTTTTGTCCAGGACTTGAAAATTCACTTAAAGGAACACGACCTTCACTTTTTAATCCTACGTCAATAGTAACTATTTCATTTTCAATAGAAATTATTTTACCCGAAGCAATGCTTTTTTCTTTTGCGGACGAATTCTTTAAAGAGCTAGTTATAAGATCATCATATTCTGAGTTACTTATTTTTCTATTTATTGTCTGATTCATTTTAGAGCTCTTTTAATAAAATATTTATTTTTTTTATTGTATTCTTAAAAGTTCCATTATTGTCTACGATATGTGCATCTTTAGCGATGGCCAATGGGGAGTGTTTTCTCAATTTATCTTTTCTGTCTCTCAACTTTATTTCCTTCAAAATTTGTGGGTATATAGACTTTTCGCCACTATCAATCAACTGTTTATATCTTCTTTTTGCTCTAATTTCTGCTTTTACGTCAATATATAGTTTTATATCTGCACTTTTAAAAACTATCGTCCCTATATCTCTTCCATCAATTACAAAACCTCGAAAAATTTTATTATTTTTCACAAAATCATATTGCAATTTGTTCACAAAATTTCTCACATATGGGTGAACAGCAATTTTTGAGGCTAAATTACTTATTTTTTGAGTTCTTAGTTTTTTACTTCTCCTATAAGAGACACTATTAATTTCCCTAATTTTTTTTTTAATTTCATTAATATTTCTAATTTCAACTTTTTCATTTAGAAAAATAAAAGCTAATCTTCTATAAAGAATGCCGGAGTCTAAATGTTTTAATTTCCATTTATTGCTAATATACCTTGAAATTTTTTCTTTGCCAGAAGCTGCTGGACCATCTATTGTAACAATTTTTCTTTTCAACTAATTTTACCACCTAATCCATTTAATAAGTTTTTAAAATTAGGAAAACTTGTATTTATTGCCTCTGAGTCTTTTATTTGCAACGGACCTAATTTAGTTCCCATCACCGCAAATGCCATTGCAATTCTGTGATCAAAATCAGTTTGTATTAGATTTGATTTTATATCATACTTTTCAGATGGGTTAATAATCAGATCATCATTTTCAGTTCTACAATCAATCCCACATTTTTGTAAGTTCAGTAAAATTAATTTCAATCTATCACTCTCTTTAACTCTTAATTCTTTAAGGCCCCGAAAAACACTTGGTGAATTTGCAAATGATGCTGCAACTGCAAGAATAGGATACTCATCAATCATTAGGTCAGCCATTTCTGGACTTAATTCACAACCTTTTAAGGTTGAATTAGTAACTTCAATATCACAAATATTTTCATTATTTGATAATCTTTGGTTAAAAATTTTAATTTTTGCACCCATTTTATTTAAAGCTATTAGTAGACCATTTCTAGTAGGGTTATTATTTATATTTTTTAAAAAAATTTTAGAATTATTATTAATTAAAGCAGCAACAATTAAGAATGCACTACTTGAAAGATCATTAGGCACATCTATATTTTTTGATACCAACTCATTTTGTCCAATAATTTTTATTATTTTATTATTATTATTATTATTATTTATTATCTCTATGTTAGCTCCAAATGCTTCTAACATTATTTCTGTATGATCTCTTGTAACTTTATTTTCAATAATATTGGTTTCTCCTTTAGTATTTAAAGCTGCAAGTAACAATCCTGATTTGATTTGTGCTGATGGAATTTTTAAATTAATTTTGTTGGGTATTAATTTATTACCACTAATTTTAATGGGCAAAGTGCCATTTGAAGTATCAATTATTGCATTCATCTTACTTAATGGATCTGAGATTCTCTTCATAGGTCTTTTCGATAAAGAGCTATCGCCAGTTAAAATTGTATCAAATTTTTGAGAGGATAGAAGACCTGTAAGTAGTCTAGCACTTGTTCCTGAATTACCAAGATAAATTTCTTTTTTTGGTTTATTTAATGAATTCAATCCATTTCCGAAAACAATAAGCTTGTCATCACTTTCTTCAACTTTTACACCCATTGCTTTAAATGCGTTAAGTGTATGTTTTACATCTTCAGATTTTAAAATATTGCTAATTTCACAAACTCCAGTTGATATTGACGGAATTATAATTGATCTATGTGATATTGATTTATCTCCAGGTACTTTTGGCAAACCATTTATTCCACTAGTTATAGGATGACTAATCATTTTAGAGCTTAAAGTTAGAACCTAAATAAAATTTTTTAATCCTTTCATCATTAACTGCAGATATTGGATCTCCCTCATAAAATATTGCTCCTTCATTAACAATATAAACTTTATCAACAATCTTAAGTGTTTCTCTTACATTATGATCAGTTATTAGAATTCCTATATCTCGCTCTTTTAATTTTTTAATAATTGTTTTAATTTCTTCAATCGATACTGGATCAATACCAGTTAGTGGCTCATCTAATAATAAATATTTAGGATTTGTTGCAAGAGTTCGTGCAATCTCTAATCTTCTTCTTTCACCACCAGAAAGAACAATCGATTTGGATTTCCTTACATGATTAATATCAAATTCGTTCAAGAGATTTTGTAAAATAATATTTTGTTTGAACTTATCTTTTTCTTTTATTTCTATTATTGATAATAAATTATCTTCGACACTCATACCTCTAAAAATTGATGCTTCTTGAGGCAAGTAACTTATGCCAAGTTTTCCTCTCATATAGATTGGAAGATTTGAAACATCAAGTTTGTCTAATACTATGCTGCCTCTGTCAGGCTTAACTAATCCAACTATTATATAAAAAGTCGTAGTCTTTCCTGCACCGTTTGGGCCAAGTAAACCAACAATTTCTCTTCTTTTTATTGAAATACTTATGTCTCTAACAACTTCTTTATTACCATACGTTTTTGATATTTTTTTAATCGTTAGACCATTATCTAAAATGTTAAATTTATTATTCATTATTTTGAATTATAGCTTTGACTTTTGTTTTTTTATTAGATCTAATTTTATATGAATCGTTTTTGGTATCAAGTGTTCCATAATCACCAGTTATTTTCTCACCATTTCGAATTATCGTAACATTATCAATTAATTCTATTATGGATGTCTTATTATCAAAATTTATTTTTTTTGCATACATCTCTGAGTCATTATTTTTTACATAAGATATTTTATCGTCAATAACACTTAAAAGAATAATTTGTTTTTTACCATCAACGTTAGAAAACATACCATCTATTGACTCTCCTTTAATTAAAATAGTTTCATTAATTAATCTAGAGTTAGAACCCTTCAAAAAGAATTTTCCATTTAAGTTGTTTACTTTTATAGAACCATCTGAATACATTTTGATATCATCAGTTAATAATTCAGATTGAAAACCTTCAACTTTAATTTCTTCTAATTTTACTTTTAAATTTAAATTTTGTCCTTTACCATTTGTATTAAATTCATTTGAATTAAAAACAACATTTCCTTTTGCTTGAAGTTCAACCACATCATACATATTTTTATCAAAATTTATTTTTACATTATCTGCATTTAAGTTAAGATTATCAGAAACTATAATTACATTTTTCTTTAGAAGATAAAATTTTTCGTTTTGAAAAACCTCAATACCATCCTCTGTAGTAATTTCCGTTTGACCTACTTCTCTGGATATGCTTGTTTTAGCTATTAAGAAAATAATAATAACAAATTTAAAAGTAATTTTCATTTCAAAACAATTAGAGAATTTCCATAAAATATAATCCTGTTACCTTTGTCATTAATATCAAATCCCTCAGAAAAAATAGTAGTATTATTAGATTTAAACAATGACCTTGTCTTACTTTGTGCAGTTTGTTTGTTTCTATTAAATATAACATTGTCTGTTTCAATACTAAAGTCGTTTGATTTAAATTTAACATTTTTTTTTAATAAAATTTCGTCTTTGTTTATAAAATTACCTTCCATTGCGGTTATATTTATTTTCTTCTTGTTATTATTAATAGCAAACTTTGGTTCTTCAATATCGGCATTTGGCAGATTTGGATTTTGTGTATCAATAATATTTTTATATGAAGAAATCTGTTTTATATAAATAAAAATAGCAAATAAAAGAAATATTATTAATGATAGAATTAATAATATTTTTCTATTTAGATGTAAAAAAAAATTCAATTTAGCTCGTCAATCTTAGTAAATCATGAATATGAACAATTCCCAAAGGCTTCTTTTTATCACAGATAAATAAACTTGTTATTTTTTTTGTATTCATTAAATTTATTGCCTCTCCAACTAACATATTTTTATCTGCTAAAGTCGGATTTTTAGTCATTATTTCACTAGCTTTTTTAACAAAAAATTTAGAATTTAACTTTCTTCTTAAATCACCATCTGTAATTATGCCTACTATTTGATTTTTATTATCAATCACACCAATACAACCAAAACTTTTTTTTGTCATAGTAAGTATGGTTTTGGACATTTTTTCATCTAATTTTGCCAAAGGCAATTTTTTTCCTAAATGCATAACATCGCCTAAGTTTTTTAAATCTTTCCCTAAATTACCTCCTGGATGAAGGCTTTTGAAATGTGTACTTTTAAATCCTCTTAATTCTAATAAGGATATTGCTATACAATCACCTATGATCATGGACATTGATGTAGAGCTTGTAGGTGCCAAATTTAAAGGACAAGCCTCTATAGGTTTTTTGAATAAAATACCTACGTTAGCATTTTTATGAAGTACACTTTTCGGGTTACTTGTGATGCTTATAAGTTTAATATTAAATCTTTTAGTAAATTCAATAATATTATTAAGCTCGGATGTTTCACCTGAATTAGAAATTGCAACCACACAATCGTCTTTTTTAATACTTCCTAAATCCCCATGACTTGCTTCAGTTGCATGAACAAAATATGAGGGTGTTCCAGTTGATGTAAGAGTTGCAGATATCTTGTTACCTATGTGCGCACTTTTTCCAACACCAGTAATTACTACTTTCCCTTTTGTATTATAAATTAAGCTAACTGCTTTACAAAAATTATTATTAAAAGTAGATTTTAAATTTTTAATGCTACTTAATTCTCTTGCTAACGTCCTGTTTGCACTATTGATTATTTTTTTATTATTTTTCATTAGTGTTTAAATATATCTTGTTCTGACCATCCATTAATATCTAAATCAGTTCTATATGGAATAAAATCAAAACAGGCTTTAGCTAGTTTAGTTCTTTTTTCTCTTAATAACATTGAATCAAGTTTATCTTTAATTTTATGTAA
>MDTB01229844.1_pt1 | contig 11233 bp, 14 predicted proteins | sample 811161 | NCBI WGS metagenome assembly MDTB01 (sample SAMN05326650, study PRJNA326480) | marine metagenome | isolation source: seawater | place: Mediterranean Sea | collected 2009
CAGGATTTTCTTTTACAGTATTAAAAGACTTCAATATACTTGCCATGGTAGCTTTCATATTTGCTTCTATAATAGAATTATTTTTATTTATTGTTTTAATATAAGAAAACTCATTTACATCTAAATTGATTATTTGATATTTTATCAAAGATTTTTTAAAAATATTGTTTATTAATTCTAAATCGGCCTTATTTGAGTTGTGATCAATTACAGTAAATTTTAAATCAATTTTCTTAAAAATATTTTCATTAAATTTTATACTGTTTAATAAAGATTTAATGGTTCTAAAAGTATATTCAGATTTATTACTTTCAAAAATTCTTTTTTTACTTTGAGTAACTAAGTTAATAGAGGTACAGGTCTTTAATATTATATCTAAAGATTTTACTGGTCTTGTAATTTTAGTTTCACCTAAGCCTAGCGAGATAGATTTTTTACCTATAGTACTTAAATTATTTTCAGCGCTTGTTTCTGAAACTGGAAAATAAAAATTGTTTTGATCAATAATCTCATATCCTAGAATTCTACAAAGTTTAATAAAGACTTTCTTAAGAAAACCTTTTTTATCATTATTTTTTATATTTCTCATTTATTTAAAAATGTTTTATTATAGTGAGTATCATGAATATAAAAACATCCCAATATTTAGTTGAAGAGGCAAAAAAAAAGATTTCTGCAATTCAGCCAAAAGAAGCTAAAGACTTGTATGAAAAAGGAGAAATTAAATTTATAGATATAAGAGATATTAGAGAGCTATGGAAAGAAGGAACATTAAAAAACTCAATTCATATCCCAAGAGGCATGTTAGAATTTTGGCTTGATCCTGAAAGCTCATATTACAAAGAACGAAAAATTGGACAAATAAAAAAAATGGTTTTATTTTGCGCTCTTGGCTTGCGCTCTGCACTTGCAACAAAATCACTTGTAGAAATGGGTTTTAAAAATGTTGTTCATGTTGAAGGTGGGTTTGACGCCTTAAAAAATGAAGGGTTGGAAATTATTAAAAAAGAAAAAAAATAATTACTTTTTTGCTTCAGCCAAAACAAATTCTAACCTATCCTGCCCCCAAAAAACTTTATTATTAAGGTAGAACGTTGGGGCACCGAATATTCCTTTTTCAAAAGCTTCATCTGTTTTCTTTTTAAGTAAATTCTTTATATTTTGACTTGAAGATCTAAGAAAAAAAGTTTTTGGATTGATCTCCATATTTTTATGTATTTTATCTATTATATTTTGGTCATTCATATTCAGTCCATCTTTCCATATGGAGTCAAATATTTTATCTATATAAAAACTTTGAACGTCATCTTCTTTAGCAACCAAAACTCCCCTCATCAAGTTCAGAGTTTTAATAGGAAAATATGAATTAAATTTAAACGTAATTTTATTTTTTTCAGCAATCAGTTTACAATCTCTGATCATAAATTTTGCTTTAGATGGTATAAACGCAGGCGCTTTTATTCCATGAAGGTTGTGCAATCCTCCGAGAAGAATTGGTTTATATTTAATTTTTATTGAATATTTTTTTTCTATTTTTTTTACTTCTTGATGTGCAAGAAAAGAATATGGGCTGACAAAATCGAAATAAAACTCAAATATTTTAATCATTAAAATCTATTTTTCTTGAAAAAAATATTTTAATAAACCAGTATATTAACAATCCTACAGGTCCCATAAAATAAGTAATTATAAGTGATAATATAGTGACTATTCTTGGAATGTAATATCTATGAGAGTCTCTCACTATCCAAGCTCCAGTAAATAGGCTTATAGATAAAAAATGTAACCAAAAAATTAATAAAAATGCTTCATCTGAGAAAAGTGCATATAAATTTTCTAAACTTAAATACAAGCTAAAAGCCTCGAACATTTCTCCACTTAAATAAATTTTGTAAGCAATATAAATATATGCGGTAGCTAACAGCAGTGGCGCAATAATACTTTGAACTAAAAATTTAGTTAACCCATGATTTGGAGCAATTAAAAGCATCAACCAAAAAGGCAAAACACCCCAGTTAGCCAAAAGATATATGTTCTCGTAGGTTAAAAAAATTTCAATGTTATTTATCATTTAAAATAATATAGTATATTAGTTAAATGAATCCCACATTAAATAAAAAAGATTTTGAAGACCTAACCACAAATTTAAAGGACTTAGCTTATGGTTATCTTGAAAAATATAGTCCGTCTAAACAACAATTAAAAGTTTTTTTATTAAAAAAATATTTAATCAAGATTAAAGGCACAAAATCAAAAAAAGAAGTCACAGAAATTATAGATGAAATCATTTCAAATCTAGAAAAAAATAGATTGATTAATGATGAATTATACTCAGACTCAAAAGCAAGATCTTTTTTACGTAGAGGATATTCTTTAAATAAAATTAATCAATCTTTAAGAAACAAAGGCATAGAAATTGATATTGTTAAAAAAAGTTTAGAAAAAATAAAAGAAAACACTATTGAACCAGACTTTATTTCAGCATTAAAACTTTGTAAGAGAAGGCGTATAGGACCAGTAAGACCGAATGCAAACCGTGAGATATTTTATAAAAAAGATATGGGAATTTTAGCAAGAAGTGGTTTTAGTTTTGAGATGTCAAAAAGAGTTTTAGATTTAGAGATAAAAGAGTTTAACAAACTAATCCAAATTATCTGATTTTTTCTTCTCCTCCAATTCTACTAAGTAGTCTAATTTTTTTTTTAATGAATTCCTTACTAAAATATAAAATAAAATACCAAAAAAAGTAACTGAAGTAATAATAATCAATATTGTTTTAATCATTTAAATTTTGAGAACGTTTTATTAATATACTCGGGTTTCCATATTTTTCTTTGCCATAATAAAAAGGTTTTTCGTCCAAAGTTTTTATAATAGCACCAGCATTTTCAGCTACTGCATGTCCCGCTGCATAATCCCATTCGTTAGCTCTTTCTCTAGCGGCATAAATATCATAGTCACCAGAGGCAATTACACAAAATTTATATGAACTAGCCATTTTAACTATAGAAGTCACACCATGTTCTTTTAGTTTATTTAATATTAAATCAGAAGGTTTGATCACACTTGACAGTGCAATAATTTCATTTTTGGGAGTTTTTTTTAAACAATTAATTTTTTTTTGTATCTTATTTTCGATCAAAAAACTTTCTCCTGGACCAAAAGAAAAAAATAATTTTTTTTTTTTAGGAACACCAACTAAGCCTATAATTGGAACTTTGTTAATTATTAAAGCAGCATTTAACGTATATTCGTCTCTTCCAGCTATATATTCTTTAGTACCGTCAATTGGATCAATTAGCCAAAAAATGCTAGCATTGTTTTTAATTTTAAGATTAACAGTTTCCTCTGAAATTATTGGAATATTCGGAGTAAGTTCTTTTATTTTTTCGGTAATAAGTTCATCAACTTTTAAGTCTCCATTACTAACTGGAGATTTATCATCTTTAATCTCAATTTTTAAACCCTTGTTATAAAGTTCTATAGACTCTCTTCCCGCAATATCAAAGGTTTCAATTAAACTATGGGTTATAATTTTTAGTTCATTTTTATTCATTATTAAATTTTTCTAAAGAAACTATATCCGTATTTAACACTTGTTTTCCACAGTTTTCAAAATTAACTGTTACTTTATTTTTAATAACAGACTGAACTTGGCCTATACCCCAATTTTTATTTGCTGGATTTGTAACATAATCACCTGGTTCAATGTTTAAAAGCATTATGGAAATTTTTAGTTTTTTATAATATACACAGTTCATGATTAATTCACTAGGAATTAATAAACCAAAAAAAGATACAAAAATCGTTGTAGCAATGTCTGGTGGCGTGGATTCTTCTGTTGTAGCTGGGCTTATGAAAGAGGAGGGGTATAATGTAACTGGCATAACATTAAAACTCTATGATGACACTAAAAATTCAAAAAAAGGAAGGCAGTGCTGTGCAGGTCAAGACATATTAGACGCAAAAAGAGTTTCGGAAGAACTTAACATAAATCATAAAATACTTTTTTATCAGAAACATTTTAAATCAGAAGTAATCGACTCATTTATTGATAGTTATGTAGCTGGAGAAACGCCTATTCCATGTGTTCAATGTAATCAAACAGTAAAATTCAGAGATTTGTTTAAGTATGCAAAAAACCTAAATGCAGATGCTCTTGTGACAGGACATTACGTATCTAGAATTTCTACAAAAGGAATAGCAAATATGTACAGAGCAAAAGATAAAGTTAGAGATCAAAGTTATTTTTTATTTGGAACTTCACAAGAACAACTAGAATATCTAAGATTTCCCCTTGGAGAAATTGAAAAATTAGAAACAAGATCCATTGCTTTAAAACTTAATTTAAACGTAGCAGACAAACCAGATAGCCAAGATATTTGTTTTGTTCCTAATGGTGATTACGCATCAGTTATTAAAAAATTTAGACCAGAGTCATTTAAACAAGGAGAGATTCTAGATTTAAATGGAAAAGTAATGGGAAAACACGAGGGAATAATAAACTATACGATAGGACAAAGAAAAGGTATAAAATTATCACATTCAGAACCATTGTATGTCATAAATATCGACGCTGAAAAAAATTCTATAACAGTGGGACCAAAAGACTCACTAATAATTAAAAAAATTGAGCTAAGAGATTTAAATATTTTAGGCTCCAGTAGAAACATTCCTAATAATATTCAGATTAAAGTTAGATCAACTGGTAAATTGTTAAATGCAAAGATAGAATTAAAAAATGAAATTGCTGATATAGAAATTTTAGATACAGAAACAGGAATATCCCCTGGTCAAGCCTGTGTATTTTATTCAAAAGATAAAATTGGGGATAAAGTCCTGGGAGGTGGATGGATACATAAGACAGAAAATAAAAATTTATCCCCGTAGTTCACAGTAGAAATTACTGCACGCAAAAAGTGATAGCAATATAACAAAAATATGGTTTAATAGTCTCAATTAAGAGGCAACTCTTAACTGACCAGTTAGGGAAAAGCCGAGAGGCTCAAGCCTAAAGGGCAGAAAGATCCACGCAGTAGCGCTAAAATTGTGGATCGGGAGGCTTGGCGGTAGCGCCTACAACGACGAGCCAAAACTACTACTTCTAGCTCATTAATATGAGTTAGAGGTTAGCGGTTTTCATTTCTTCCAAAACACATAAGTTAAAAAGTAAAATATTATCACTCCAACAAAATAATTCCATTCTAACATGTGCTTAAAGTGAACATCTCCTTTAGTGATTAAAATAGGGATGCTCAAAACCGCCACTAAACTTAAAATTCCTACTAACAAAATTTTTATATTTAAAACATATTTGTTAATTAAATCTTTGATTTTATTTTTTATTTTATAAAGATTATAAACCAAAAAACCTTGAGCCATAATTTCAAAAATTATGAAACTGAGTAGAACAATTCTTCTAAGTAATTTAAAAATTTTAAGATCAACTTCTACACCAAGTAATAAAGAATGTATCGTAAGACAAATTGCTGACAAAATACCGAGGGTTTTAAAATTATAATTTTTATTAGATATTCCATTGAAATAATTAATTAGGACGTTATTTTTTTTCCAATAAAAATATAAAAGTAAAGAAGTTAAAATCATTGCAGGTTTAAAAATCAAAAATTGAGGGTAAGTTCTAGAGGCCCTGCTTATTGATAGACTTCCATCTAGATAAGGAATTGTAAATCCGGATCTACCAATTTGATCAACAATAAAGATTGTATTTTCAAACAAGTTAAAGTTCACCGAGATGAATAGACAAAAATTTACTGCAATTAAGGGAATAAAGAATATCCATAAACTCAATGCACGTATTTGAGTTATTGTTTTCATTTTAAATTTTAAGATTATTTTCTTTTATTTCTTTTTCTTGCTCTTCTCTTTTTAGAGCCTATTTTTCTTCTACCACGGTGCTTTTTTGGGTAACCCATATACTTGCCTCCTTTTTTATATTATATTTTTAAAAACTTATATAGAGTCCAATTATACTTATTTTATGAAAAAGTCTACAAGCACATTCTTAAAACACACAGCTCAAGATAAGGTAAATAGATCTGCAAATCCAGCTGTTGTTAGAGCTTCAACAATTTTTTTTAAAAGTATGCAAGAACTTTTAAACCACAAACAAACATCTAAAAATAAAAGAATAGACTATTATGACTATGGAAGAGCTGGCACACAGACAACCACTCAATTACAAAATATTGTTGTAGAGTTAGAGAAAGCACACCATGTTTTTTTAACACCCTCCGGATTTGCTTCAGTTGCCCTATCAATAATGAGTATATGTAGACCTGGCGATGAAATTATAGTTACCGATAGCGTTTACTTTCCAACAAGAATGCTCACCTCTAAGTTATTAAAAGAATTTGGCATAAAAGCTCAATTTTATAACCCTGATAAGCTTGATGATTTAAAAAACAAAATTACTAAAAAAACTAAGATGATTTTTGTTGAAAACCCTGGAAGTAATACATTTGAATTTCAAGATTTATCTCAAATTGTAAAATTAGCAAAAAAAAATAATATTATAACAGCTTTAGACAATACTTGGGGAACCCCGCTATTTCTCAAACCTTTAAAAATTGGTTTTGATATGTCTATATCCTCAGCAACAAAATATTTTTCAGGTCATTCAGATGTTATGGTTGGAACTCTTGCTGTTAATAAAAAAGTATTTCCAAAAGTTAACTTTTACAATCGTGTTTCAGGTTATAGGGCTTCTCCAGATGATGCTTATTTAGTAATAAGAGGGTTAAGAACTTTAGACATTAGACTTAATAAACATGAAAAAAATACAATTGAAGTAATAAAATATTTATCTAGACAAAAAAAAATTAAAGAAATTCTTTACCCTTACAAGAAAGGTACAAAAAATTATAAAAATTGGAAAAAATATTATTTAGGCGGAACTGGGTTGTTAGGCTTAGTAATTAAGAGTAAATCTAAAAATTCAGTTTACAAATTTATTAATTCGTTAGAATTATTTGGTATTGGTTATAGTTGGGGAGGTTTTGAAAGTTTAGCTGTATACCAAGATATTCAAAGAGAGTTTCATAAATATAAAGACAAAGATCTTCATATTGTAAGACTTCATATAGGATTAGAAGACCCTAAAGATTTAATATTAGACATAAAAAGTTCTTTAAAATATATTAAATAATGGAAAAATTCTTTCCCAACAAGTTAGCGTTAATAACTTTACTTTCTGCCTGCATTGTAATTTTAGTTTCTATGGGTTTAAGACAAACTTTTGGATTATTTTTTAGTGCATTTGAACAAGACTTGAATTGTACGAGAACAGAGTTTGGTTTGGCTATTGGAATACAAATGTTGTTTTGGGGGTTTTTTGCTCCACTATTTGGAATTATAGCTGATAAATACGGTGGTAATAAAGCTGTTTTTATAGGTTTTATAATTTTTGGTCTTGGAATTTATATGCTTTACTCTGGACCAAATACAGGAGTTTACTTTCAAATAAGTCTAGGTGTTTTGGTTGGTACTGCATTAGGCGCAACAGCAATGAGTGTTCCCGTTTCAGAAGTTGGAAAACATTTTTCTAACGAGTCAAGATCTATGGCTACAGGCCTCGTAACTGCCGCAGCTTCTGTGGGTTATTTTATATCACCTTTATTTACAAAATATAGTTTAGGTGCAGTTGGATGGGAGAATACTTTAAAATATTTTATGTATTTTATTTTTTTTGGTTTAATAGCTTCAATATTTCTTTTACCTAAAAAAACCAATGACTCAAAGACATCTAATTCAAGTAAAAATCAAGACTTTGCCACAGCTTTAAAAGAAGCCTTTAATCACAAAGGATATATTTTATTACTTGCAGGATTTTTTGTTTGTGGTTTTCAAATAACTTTAGTTGGAACTCACATCCCAGGTTATATGCAAGACAGAGGACTAGGTGGATGGTCAGCCACAATTATATTAGCTTTGATAGGTTTATTTAACATAATTGGTACTCTAGGCATGGGTTACCTTGGCACTAAATATAGTAAAAAAATATTACTAAGCATTTTGTATTTTCTTAGAGCTGTAGTCATTATTATATTTATATTTTTACCTCCCTCAATTTATACATCGATATTTTTTGGAATAACTTTTGGTGTTCTTTGGCTCTCGACCGTTCCTCCAACAAATGGAATAGTAGCTCAAATATTTGGAACTAAATATTTAAGTACTCTTTTTGGAATAGTATTCTTAAGCCATCAATTTGGGGCTTTTGCAGGCGCATATTTAGGAGGATATTTTTATGATTTATATGGTTCGTACGACTGGGCTTGGTATATTGCCATCGGACTTTCGTTTTTCGCCACACTCATTCATCTTCCTATAGACGAAAACCCAATAGTTAGACCTGAGACAGCCTAAGGTTGTATTTAGAGTCCACAAGAGAATCAAACATGAATCAAAAGGTGAACATCATCTAATTTGAAGACCAAAATTGTGGACAATTTTTAATTGATTTTTAGCCAAGGTATTTATAGTGTTCGAATAACAGGGAGAAAATATGTTTTCAAAAGAATTAAATCAAAAACTAGACAGATATCACTTATTAAAACATCCATTCTATGAAATTTTTTGGAATGAAGGAAAGTTAACAAGAGAAATAATAAAAGACTACGCAGAACAATATTACCAGCACGTAAAAGCTTTTCCAAGATATATAAGTGCAACACACTCTATATGTGATGATATAGAAAAAAGAAAAATTCTTTTAGAAAATTTGCAAGACGAAGAAAATAGCGATGGGGACCACCCTAAACTTTGGAAAAATTTTGCTAAAGCAATGGGTGCAGATGTAAATAAAATTGATAATATTACGCCTGATTGGTTTACTAGGGATATGATTGATAATTTTTTCACTCAAGCCAGATCATCTTATGCTGAAGGACTAGCTTCTTTATATACCTATGAAAGACAAATTCCTGAAATTGCCGACACAAAAATTCAAGGACTAAAAAAATTTTACGGGGTTAGCTCAAAAGAAGGATTAGAATTTTTTGAAGCACATAAATCAGCCGATGTGGTTCATCGAGCCGAATGTGAAAAACTTCTAGATAGCCTTTCTAAAGAAGAGCAAGAAAAAGCTGAAAAAGCTTCGTTGTTAACAGCTAGGTATCTCTGGAATTTTTTGAGCGGAATGACAACTAAACATAAACTTAGATTAGCAGCTTAAAACAAAGTCTTAAAAATTAAAGTAACTTTTTCTTGATATGAAACTAGCTAAGTTACTACTTATTTACTTTTTTATCATAACTTATTCTGTTGAAACATTGCTTTTTTTGTTCAGCACTGAAGAACAAAAGTCAATGGTTGATATTAAGAATACAAGAATAACTTTGGCAAAAAAAGATAATAAAAAATACGATCTTAGGACACCGGAAGAAGTTTTCTTTCATTATAAAAATAATAATAGCAATGTAAATCCAACTTTCTACTACAGCTCATTATTTAGTTCATTTAAAGTTTTTAAAGATGCTAAATCAAAAAATTCGATAATACCATTTAGAGGTCCTATCAATAGCCAGTCAATTTCTTGTGCAGAAGATCTAAATTATAGATTAATAGAAAATGACAAATATGGTTTTAAAAATTTTAACAGCGTTTATAAGAAAGAAATAAATTCTGTTATATTAGGAGATTCTTATGCAGAAGGGTTATGTGTTGACAATGAAAATGATATTGCAGGAAATTTAAATAAAAATAAAATCTCAACTATTAATTTAGGAGTAACAGGATCTGGCCCTTTAACATCTCTCGCTGTTTTAAAAGAGTATGGAAATTTATTTAAGCCTAAAAATTCAGTTTATCTTTATTTTGAAGGTAATGATCTTGATGATCTTAATTGGGAAAAACAAGATAACAACTTAATAAAATATCTAAACAATAACCATAAAGTAAATTATTTAAATAAATATAAGGAAATAAAATTTTTTTTGAAAAAAGCAGCAAAAGAAAGTGAAAATATTGCTAGATCAAGAATAAAAATTAAGGGATATACCAAAACAGTACAAAAAAATAAATTAGTTTTATTCAAAGAACATTTAAAAGACATTATTGAATTAAATAACTTAAGAAATATAATTAAATTTAGTATTTTTAAAAATCATAATAAAAAATATGATTTAAATTTATTTTATAAAACCGTTGAAAAAATGGACCTAGAGTCAAAAAAATGGAACGGAACCTATATATTTGTGTATGTACCTTCATGGTCTAGGTATTTTACAACTCACACAAAAGAGTCATCAACACAAAAATTAAAAAATGAAATTTTAAAAAATGTTCAATTAATAGGAATTAAAACAATAGATTTAACAGAATTTTTTGACTCAACAGAAAATATTGAGCAATTTTTTCCTTTAGGTTATTTAGGACATTATAATGACAAAGGTTACGGTAAAATAGCAGAAATAATTTCTAAGGAGTTAGATTAGAATTAAACGTTATTTTAATTTTCCTTCTTTTCTCATTTTTTCCCGAATTTTTGTAGCAGAGATCTGTTGAGTTTTTTCATCTAGGACTACTTCTTCAATTTTATAACCAACTCCTCTTCCATAGCAAATATTTGTTATGTTTGGAACTAAAGTCACTCTGATTCTATTTTTGTAGTCCTTTAATGCATAAAAAATATTTTTTTTTACTGTCTCAAAATCAAATGGATTATCATCAACTCCCTTAACATCTCTAACCATAATATTTACTTGCCCAGTTTTTTTAAGAATTTCTTCAAAAAGTTTTTGATGTCCGTCGTGCCAAGGTTGCCATCGTCCAAGCATTTGTGCGGTAGGCTTTTTATTATCCCAAACATAGTTATCATTTTTCATAATTTTTTTTATATTGTTTATTAATTAAATTGCAATAATTAAAGTAGTTTTCTAACAGTGATTGTAAACTAAAATTGGATAAGAGAAGAGAATACTAAAGAAAAGATGAATAATTGCAATAGTTGAGAATTGTTCTCACTTGACCTACTTCTAAGCGCTATATACAAATACCAATTCAAGGGAAATAATTACATTATGTTGAGCAATAATCCATTTTCAAATTTAGCTGAAGTTGTATCTCCAATTGCGATGCAAGGGTTTCTAATAGCTATGATTGTATTGGTAGCAGTTGGAACAATAATGGATATTATTCATAAAAAAAATGTAAAGTATTTTTTTGATAACGCAAAAAAAGCTAAAAAAAATGCGCAAATAGAATTAAGCAC
>MDTB01147507.1_pt1 | contig 11232 bp, 6 predicted proteins | sample 811161 | NCBI WGS metagenome assembly MDTB01 (sample SAMN05326650, study PRJNA326480) | marine metagenome | isolation source: seawater | place: Mediterranean Sea | collected 2009
CCTGCCTCTCCGTGCAGGTAGAGGCGCTCTAGTGCCCAATAACGCCTTCCGCGATGCCGTCCTGGACATAAAGTACGTTGACCTGCCCACAAGAGCTCTTGTTTCTTGTTCTAGAGATGGAAGCATTCGTATTTGGAAATAATTGCCCATTTATTGTCATCAAAGTGTTCAAGTTTCACATTTTTGCATCTTCATCAAATATTCTTCTCCAAAACGACCTGTCCAAAGGCCACCGGTCGCTTCTGCTTGTCCTTTTCCCCTCCTTCCCCCGCTGCAGTCGCTTGCTTCGCAGTAGTACCTACTGACTTCTTCTTCGGAGACGAGCGCTTCCCCTTGCCCTCATTGCCCCCCCCTAGGAAGCCGCTCTTGAAGCCAGAACCGAAGCTGCTTTCCTCAACGGTGCGCAGCTCGTTCTTGCGCGCTTCGTCAGCAGCTTCCTGTTGCACAAGATCATCCAAGAAGTCCAGGTTCAGCGAAGCAGAAGAAGGAGCTTGGACTGTCGGCGTGGCACGAATCTCGTAGGCGAACCGCGTCTCAGGGTCCTCAGACTCCTGTCCCATATGTTTTTGCGCATCTTCGAGAGATTTCATTTTCTCCCCGAGTGCCTGAAACGCCTTGGCCTTTTTCGGATCTTTTCTGCCACTGTTGTCTTTATCCTTGCCCCTGTTCTCCTCCATACCGAGCTTCTCCATGAGGCCGCCCACGTCTTTCATCTCCTCGCTCATGTTCACCACCTGCGCATTGACCTCATTCCCTTCCTCGTCCAAAAACTCGCGAATCTCAAGAAATGATGTAGGCTGATCATTGCATTTATCAGATTCTGAGAATGATACCGGATTCTTTTTCCGCTTCTCCTCCTTACTCCTCTGAAGCTTCGCGATTTCAGCCCTCACTGTAATCAATCTTTTTTGTAATATATCGGCCGTCTCGGTATGAGAAGAGAGAGAATTGTCTTCTAAATTATCGTCACTTTCTCCATTAGCCACAATAAATTCGTTCGTATGAATAAAATCTCCCTCAATGAAGGCGACTTTGGAAAGAGGCAGCTCTGCAGGCCGAGTAACCTTCTCAGGAAACGTTAGTACCGTTTTTATTGTTCTAGAAAGACTATCCTCCTCTTCAAATTTCTTTGAAAGTGGATCACAGTCTCCAGACTCGATCATTATCGTCGAATTGGTGCAAAATACGTCTTGGGATTCCTTTTCACACTGGTTATAGACTTTCTCTCACAATATGAGCTCTAAGCCGTCGTCGAAGACTTCTCTTAGTACTAAAGGGGATGAATATGAATTATCATATCAAAAACCGAAGAAGAAGAAGGGAAAATTGTCGAAAAAGGCCTTCAGATTGTCTGATCGAGGTTTCCTACTCCTTACTCGGGGTGCATGTCTGCTGCAGAAGCGCTTCTTCACGAACACTCACAGCAAGCTTGTACGGTCTTTCACGACGTGGCACTTTATTACCAAGAGCCATCCCTTGAAGATTCCTGATTTCACACAAGAGCAAGATGAGCAGCTTACCAAGACACGCGCAACGATCCTTAAAGCGTTTAAGGAGTACGAGAACGTGACATCCAAGTATAGCATGGAAGAGGCATTATATCAAGAGAAAGTTCAGAAGATAAAAACAGTGAACGGCTGTAAGCTCATTTTGATTATCATGCACTTACGGTACCTTAACACGCTCAAGAGCAGCTTTGATAAGATGAAGGTTTTTGCCGAACATCGTGAGGACATTGTAACCTTACAGCATGAAGTAGACGAAATTAGTGAGACGTTTGAGAAGCTTAGCGTGACGGAAGCAGACATCAAAGAGATCGAAGAGACGAACTCGAAACTTCAAATCACGATGCTCGTGAAACTCTCCGTGCAGCGCCTTCGCATCCACGCCATTCTGACGACACTATACTCCACTCGCGAGAGAAATCGAAATATGCGTAAGATGTTTTTCGATGAGGTTACCGCCATCAAAGAGGCCTTGCATAAGTACGATGACATGGACGCGGCTTTGGTTGAGAATTGCGTCGCAGCGAAGGAGAGGTACTTGAATGCCCTCACGAACACGCGCGAGCATCTGGAAGATGCCTTACAGCTGCATACGACCTTAAAGAAGAACTTCGATGATGCCATTGGTTCGCAAATGCAGGTAGAGAAGGAGATCACAGCAAGCAAGCTTGCCACAGGCGTTACCTAGTCACTCGAAGGGCACTAATAACATCCGCGCCCGCAGCCGGGGCGGAGAGATTTGTAAGATTTTGTAGACACATTGTCTATACATGTACAGTCCGTCTACAGTATCACTCTTAGGTCAGGGTTAGCAGTAGCTGCACGCGTTGCTGCTTAACCAGTTCGTGGAGGTCTGGCAATACGCTGATCGACACAGACTCCGGATTGCCAGCGCTGTACACTCGGTAAATATCATAGCGAAGTGCAGGCTCGGCTGTACAGAATGCCCACTCGTTGAGACTGATGCTGAAGGCGTGTCTGTCGGGGTACCTCGAGCTCTTCACCTCCACGAAGGTGGTCTTGGTTTTTGTATGAGCTCCTCCACCTTGCTTGTCGTCTTGCTCCAAGATAATGTCATATGGTGACATGGCCTCTTCCTCCTCGTTCACCCAAGTCACGCGCGCAGAGGGGTGGGTCTGCAAGAGGTATTGATAAACCAAAGCCTCACCCCAACGCCCAGCTGCAGCGGCCCCCTGCTTGCCTGTCGTGTGTGAAAGAGGACTGCAGAGTGATTTCAGTGCCGCCGTGGGCACAGTCTCATATTTGCACATGGTGGTTATCTTAACGCCCGTCTCATTGTCAGGCTCATCCTCGTCCTCCTCCTCCTCCTCCGCCTTTCGACGCCTCTTTCCTGCCCCAAACTCTGCTTCCACACGGGCGGCCCTCTTCATTCCCACTGCTGTCTCCACTGCTTTACCTTCTAAGATCTTGCTCCTACTACGGGCTGACACTGCATGTCTGCATGCTAGCACCTCCGTGCAGTCCAAGCTCCGCATGTGCACTCCCGCCTCGGCGAGGCTGTCACAGGCACCTCCCCATGCATTGGCGAGAATATAGGCAGTGAAGTCCTCCACATCTCCCTTTTTGCCCGATGCGAGGTACCTGGAAAGCACTCCTAATACATCCATTCCATCTTTCAAGCGCTCTCTCGGCAGCAGCGGCACTGGGAGCAGTTCCTGGACGAAGGGGTGCTTGTGCAAGGAGCCGAGGCCGTAAGTGTCAATTCCTTGGGGAATCTCTTTATCTATATCGTCTACGTGCGGGTCCATTTCATCGACTGCTATCTCGTTTGGGTCTAGAGCTGTCACTGACTTCGCCTTTATCAGCCCAGCCATTGTCGGAAACGCGAATGTGCGAAGCATGTAGCTAGCATCTCTTTCCAAGTCGAGGTATGTTACGAAGCTTTCGCTACAATAAGCGTAAAGGAACACCTTAAGCCTCTGGTTCAGGTCATGGATTAGCTTTAGTGAAGGGATATCGAGAGGCGTTCCCACTCCAAGCTCGTCGAAGCGACTAATGCTGTACCTATCCATGAGAATGCTCAGAATGAGCTCATAACTTGCCCACTCGTGATGAACCTGAGTAACTTCGGCCACTATCTCAATCACACGATTGTCTACGTCCTCCATAGCGCTACATTTCCATTCATTCGCCTTCGGCGCCATTCTATACTTCTTTTAGTCCAAACCCCATCTCATGACTAGGCTCCAGATTGGGAAGAAAGCGCGTTGTTGAGCGAAGCCCATGGGTACATTATTGTTGCATGTACTTGGTTTGGGCCTCATAATCGCTTTACCACTGTCTTTAAGTTATGTCACCCCTCGAATTCTGGCCTCAAAGTGGCAGAATCTTGAATCGAACGCATTGGGAGAGAATCTAGTGACAGCAGCTTTCAAAGGAGATGATTTTGAGGGTGGAGAAGCTAAGAGCGATTTTTCTGGTCTTGTAACGCTGCTTCGGGGCACGAGTGTCAATAAAAATACCAAGAAAAGTGGCCGAAGACGAGAGCGCAATATGCCGACGTTTAAGAGAACGACGCGAGTTGACGGGCTGAAGGTATGGGTGAAGGAGCTAGGTATTATTCAGGAACAGATGCGCAAAGAGAGGAATTCCCCACATCCAGAGCACTTGAAAGCTTTGAAGGGCGTGGGCGTGGTGGTGGAGCTAGCCAAGGAACTTTTCTATAGTGGGATCCCCGAGCAAGTTTTGGAGCTGTATGCAGCCTACTATGATATTTTGAATGACAAACCCACTGAAGGTAGTGTAGATAGAGATGATGCAAGCACGAATCCAAGTGAGATAGTTGTGATCGACTCCAAGCTCGTCCTGATCACGGTGCGGGCTTTTTTGGCTTTGAGTGACGTGAACGGTGCACTCACCTTGCTCGGCTCGTGCACGCGTATGGGCATGACCTTTGACATGGAGAGCAATTCGATTTTGATCAAGGAGCTGGCGGAGAAGTCTTTGGAGGGTCTCAGGGCAGCCTTGGGCATGTACGAGCGAGTAATGGCCTCCCAACGACTGGGAGAGGGTGAGGGCCTCGCCACCCAGGCCAACGATGGTGAAAGGCTAAGTGCAGTGGCCTACGCAGGGCTATTACACGGCATTTACATGCACGGGACAAAGAAGCCGACCACGGAAAGCGCCCTGCTGGTGCACAAGGGCGACGAGGCCGCCACCGCGGCGGAGCCTGGGATGTTGTGGCGCATGCCTCTGCATGAGGCTGAGGACACTGGCGATCTCCTCTTGAAGGAGTATCTGGCGGATGTGGAGAGGAGTGGCACCAAGGTGAACTACAAGGTTCTGCAGGAGTACTTACGCCTGTCCCATCGCCTCGGAGCTTTGCGGGCCAAACTAAAGCTGAACAGCAATTTTGAAATTGATGCCCTGGAAGACCAACAGGAACGCGCTAAAGAGGGTATGCGGCAGGCTATTCTAGTTATGGAGAAGTATAGCGTAGCCTGGACTTCCCAAATCTGCGATGCGTTGATCGGTGAGAGTTTGCGCTACGGGGACGTTGCCAGTGTGGAGTTCACTGTGGCACAGATGAGGGCGAATCAGTTAGTCAGCCGTACTTCTACCTTCAACGCACTTTTGAAGCAGTACAGTGAAAGTTTTGACGGCGAGAGCGCCTTTTATTTATTGCAAGATATGAAGGCGACTTCGCAAACGCAGCCCAATGTTGAGTCGTACCGTCTGGCCCTGAAGGCATGCAGCCGTGACAGGAGGTCGGAGTACTTTTGTCAGGAGATAGTAAAGGAGCTAAAGGACAAAAATAAGATGTTCAAGGGAGCCTGGGACCGCTACTGCGAGCAGAAGGTAGCGGTATCGTCAACGGAGAGCCTCGAGGTGGCTCTGCTGGACATGGTGCAAAGTGGTACCCAACCAGACGATGACACGGTCATCATGCTCTATGATGCCTATAAGCGTACAGGCAACATCGAGGGAGCGCTTCGTCTCTACAGAAACCTCGCACGTAGCGAGATACAGCGACGATGGTTCCGTGATACCTTGACCGCATACAAGGGCAGCAACGTAACCGTGACTGATGTCAACTTCGGCGGCTCAAAGGTCAAGCAGCTCGAAGAATCGGACAGTGCCGAGCAAGCTGAGGCTTCTGGCGTGTACTCTTACTTGCCTCCACCCTCCCTGAGTACCTGCAACCACTTGCTTGAGATCCTGCGGGACGAGGGACTGTTCGAGGCCGCGGGTGAGGTCCTCAGTGACATGAACGAGAGGTGCTGGAGAGGCCAGAAGAACGTGCCTGTGACCACTCAGGGAGGCAGGCTAGGCGTGAGTGTAACGTCCTTGTCTATCGGCCTCACTGCTACTGGACACGGCCTGTTACGGAACCAGTACGCTCCAGACCGTACTTCCCACGTTCTTGGCATGGAGGCTTGCCTCAACCTGCGCCCCGGAGAGGATGAAGAAGCGGCGCTCCAGGCGCGTGCACAGGTCGCCCTGGACATCTTTGCCCAGATGGAGACGGCTGGTATCGGCCCTGATCGTCGTGTTTACGCCAGCCTGGTGAAAGTCTTCGGTCTACTGCAAAATGACGTCTCCTCCGCCCTGGGAGTGTTCCACGAGTTGACCAGCGTGTTCGTGCCTGATGTGGAGAACCTCCAGTCAATTCTGGAAGTATGCCGGAGAGACCCAATGGATCTGCGCACCATCTGCGTGCTCTTAGAGGATATGAGCAGCCAGGGAGTCGCAGGCACAGGAGGCATAAATCTTGACGTTTTCAGCAAGGACGTACTCATGCAGATGTTCCCCGATGCATTGACGTTGGGACGGGTGCTCGAGCAGATGGAGCAGCAGAAGGTGCCAAGGGGCACAGAGTGCGTCTACGCTGGCATCAGCGTCCTGTCAGTGCTAGCGCAGGGTATTCGTGAGAAGAACGGCATCGAGGACGTAATCAGGGCCCTACAGTTTCTGGGTAGATGTGGCATCCGGCCAGACAGTGAGACCATGGAGTATTTCCGGCCTGTGGAGGCCCCAGAGCGCAACAGCTTTGGCTCAAAAGCCCACTTCAAGCTTCAGCCGCATAAGCTGAAGCAGCGTAGCCTTATGGACATCTCAAAGCTCGCAGACACCGAGGACGAGTGCCCCTTGCCAGAGAGAGGCTTCCAGCGCTCTCAGCGCTCCAGAGACATCGATCGAAAGTCTTATGAGGAGAGAGGCGCTGGAGGGGCGTGGGCCCAGCACGAGGCAGCCTTGCGCAAAGCTATAGAGACTGACGAGGAGTGGGCCGGCGCCTTCGACGAGGCCGAGATGGCCGATGACGATAGCCAAGAGTCGGAGCGGCTCCAACCGCACCAACTCCCAGTGGTAGATAACAAGCAAGTACTGTCGAATCTTGCAAAGGCCAGTCCGTGTGCTGCAGGTCAAGAGTATGAGTTGGCTGTGGCAAGTGGCGCCCAGGAAGCGGAAGGGGAGTGGTTTGAACAAGCTGGCGACATGGCGAGGATGGTGGACGTAGCAGACGAATTCAAGGAGCTATCAAGCAAAGGCAAGAAGCCTGTGCCGACGAGGTATACATCGGAGGCTACGAGAGAGAAGCAGAGAGACGGGTCTGCCTGCTGGGAGATGCCCACCAAGAATGAGAGAAGAAGCTCGAAGAAGCGGTAAAAATCTATGTGTTATCCGTTATGTTTCGTCGTAAGCGCTCGGACTGGTAACTTCGTTCTCTCTCCACTCACTCATGTAGTCTGTTCACGATCAGCAAGCTGCGCTCACGGGCCGGCCTGCCACTCAACTACGAGCACACCCTGGGGGGCGTAGGGGTAGTCCTTGCCGCTGAAGGGGTTGTCATTCACTACCACACCATTAGCCTGCAGCAACTCGCTGACCTTTTTAATGTCCTCGGGGTGGCCGTGCATGCAGCCCAGGCTATTGGGCATAGGCATGGAGCTGTCCCACGGGTGTTCTGGGCTAGACCACTCACCCGTATGCATCAAGATTCCGTCCCGGATGTAGGGCAAGAGGAGCTCTGCGTTGCCACGAAGACCTTTAACGACACGATTGATGGGATAAGGACCGTATTCCTCGGGGTTAGGCTCTGGGGAGTTCAAGTCCACGGCCATGATGCCGGTGGGTGTCGCCCCTCCGCTTGAGAACTGATTCAAACCTTCGTCCCCTGGCTCACTGCCCCAGTCTGGCCATGGATAGCTTTCCCCGTCATCTCTCTTTCCGTGTGCACGCACGGTAAAGGTATGCAATACATTGTTGTTAGCATCGAAAAGAGTTGCTTGCGTCTCAATGCTGCGATTGGTGTATACAGGGACGTGAATCTTGTACTTGTACCCCCAATCCGACGCAGCGAAGCCATTGTCAACGATGCCATCATTTGAAAACTTGTTTAAACAATACTGGGCTGTGGATGGGTCAAAGATATCAGTATTTTCAAGGTCACTTGTAGAGCTTTGGAGCTGCGACACGGCGCTTTGCACTGCAGAGGTATACACCCCATCCCCCTTCAACGGTTGCGAGACAGACGCGCGATTTAATAATTTTTGCAGTATAATTACATCATCTCCCGTCATGGGAGGATCTGTTAAGTACATTTCACGCTCGAAAGGCAGCGGCATCTGCGCAATTGCCGCAATTGCCCAAACAAGTAGTATCTTCAGTTTCACCAACATTGTTATTACTTTTTCTAGCTCACCTTAAAAAATTCCCCCAAGAATTAATATGTGATTGCCACAAGTGTTACCAATGCGCTAGAAAACCTTGGCTGAGGCTTGGTTGCAACATGGTCCGAAAAAGCCGCCTGTTTTGGGGCATATGTAGCTCATTTCGCGATAGTAGACAAGCTTGAATATTAGTTATGGATAGATCTTCATATTTTGCTCTTCAATTTCTGCTAATTGCGATATATTTGACGTTTGCATGCAGCCTTGGACGAGTACGATCGAGGCCCTTACATCATCGATCCTTGGTGACAATGCAATCAGCATCTGGTTCCTCAGATGCCTCAAGTTTGCTCTACGAGCAGCAACATGCCGCATTTGCGAGGAGAAGTGAGGAGGAGCGTGTGATGATGGCCCCCTTCCAGACAATCCTCAAAGAGCCGAAGGCGGGGAAAATCAAGTCAGCGGCCCCGAAGGCTGGGACGGGGTTTGGAGCAGCAGGTATGAAGGTAAGTGGTCCACTTCACACACGTGGAGTCAAGCTTTCCAATGCAGTTCATAAGGATGGATGCGTGCTGATTAGTAATGCTCTCAGCCCGGATCTAGCTGATACTTTAAGGGCGCACATCTTAGAGCAACAGGACATAGCGCTTGCTAATAGCGAAAGTGACCCTGCATCACGCTCAACCTACTATGGCTTGGAACCTGGGAGGAAAAACAGGTACGACCTGCTGTTGTCGTTGATGAGAGGGGGCTACGAGGCTGATACCTGCAAGGATCACCCCGTAGCGGATGCGCTGCAGGAGCTCCTTGGAAGCTCGGGAAGTATGCGCGCCATGTTCGAGCAGCTTTGCACCGATAACGGGCTACTATACGAAATGGCTGCAACCATCACTTACCCAGGGAGCGCGCGGCAGATGGTTCATCCAGACTTGCCCTTCCAGGATGAGGCGCCCCTGTATGTGGTATTCCTCGCGCTACAGGACATCACAGAGGACATGGGACCAACCACCTTCTTTCTTGGCTCTCAAACGAAAAAAACACGTGTGAAGTTCGACGACCGTAGGACAAGAGACGAGCTCCTGCGGGCGCCACACTGCTTGGCCACTCTCAAAAAGGGTGACGCGGTTTGTTTCGATGCCCGTGTGCTGCACTGTGGTGGCGCCAATGACGAACTGCTAGGGTCTTGCCGCGTACTCTTTAATTTCAGCTTCCGGAACCCCAAGGCCCCTGGTGATATGGGATATCCCGCGAGTGTGCGGCCGCGCTACGAGGCAGTTATGAGTCTCAGCGATATTTCTGACAGTTTAACTGAGTACAAGGAGGGCAATCCAGATCCCTTTTCGAGGTACGGCAATGGGGCTGACTTTGTTCAGATTGAATAACAGAATTTGCTTTGTTAAATCACAACTCTCCCTTTTCTCTAGCTGCACTGTCAAGATCATTACAAAGGTGACAACCCGCTTGCCTTCGTCATTCCAAGGGGTCTCTTACCAGACCCCTCCCCCCACCCCCCTCATGCGGGAGCCAGGAGGATAAACCCCCCAAAAACCTTGCAAAATTTAACTCGAAAAGTGTGCGTCGTCTTGTCCTTCATTATCTGACGCTTTTTTGCATTTAGAAATGATGATATGATATCTAGGTGTGGTGTCACTGTTAGTCTCATTTTTGCCTTGGTGATCCTGCTATGGGAGAAAGCCGGGGCTTTGACCAATTCAACCCTTGGCAGCTACTGGCACATCTTCAACGACTCGATGCTGGAGAGGTACATAGAGGAAGCGAAAGGAGATTCAAAAAAGCTGGCTCCGCTCACTAAACTGTACTTGAAGGAGGCGCTTGAGAGAATCGAGCGCAACCAGTTCCCCCACGATTGTTCAGGCAAGAAATTTCTAATTTCGAGAGGCATGAGAACAGGATTTGGGTCAGAAATTCACATGGAGGGACTGGGACTTGCTATGGCCCTTGAGACAGGCCGTATATTCATGCCTCCCTTCCGTGCGGGCTTCGAGGACAAGTGGAAATGCTACTATAAGACCTACACGAATTGCACCATAAACGATGCGAAATGGAAGGAGCAAATGGCTTATAATTTGAAGCACTACCCGATATCGAGAGGCCATATTCGTATGTTCAAGGTTCCTGAGAAGGAGAAGCTTAGGGCCGTGCAGACGAAAGTCATCGACAAGACCGTCATCCACAGGGCTACCAAGGAGTACGAGAACGAGGAGTACTTGACAATTATGGAATCGGTGCACATAGGACCGTATTTCAAGATTGTGCCTACAATTGTGCAAGATTTGGTTGACAAGTTGCCGATCGCAAACAGACTCAAGCATTACTGGTGGCGTGCAGTGGCTGCCGGCTTTCTCCTCAGAGAGCAACAGCACACGACAGCCACGGTCAGCAAGCTGCGTATGTCTGGCATTGATGACCTGAAGGGGCAGTGCGTGGCATCCTATATTCGCCACGGGGACAAAGCTAGAGAAATGCAGCTCATACCGTTTGCGGAGTACGCCAAGGCCGCTGAGAGGGCATGGGATATGTGGAGCGAACGGGGGGGGGTCACCCCCGGCGCGAGGAGGACGCTGGTCATGGGGACAGAGACTCCGAATGTGTGGAAAGAGGCCCAAGAGTGGGCAAAAGTGAGTGGCTGGGACGTGAAATTCAACCCGATTCAGAAAGAGCTATGGGCCGCCAAGGGATGGGACTCGGAGGGAGCTCATGTGATCGATACTGAGATGCAAAACAGGCCCAGGCTCGACAAGTTGGCAGGGGAAGGGGCATTGTCAAAGGTGGACCCTAACCAGGAGCTATGTTACTCCCAGAGCCACATGTATGTGCCCACCTTCCCCACGAAGGCGTCAGATCAGATCAAGACCCCCAACGTGGTTGTTACAAAGACAAGCCCCATCGCCCTTAGATTCGAGTACCTGTCAATGCTGGTCAACATGCGGGACTTCCTGTCCTGTAACATACACGTGTGCACTCTTGCATCCAACTATTGCCGTATAATTGACGTTATGCGTGCTGTACTTGGCAAGCCTGGCACGCTCTGGGTTGACCTGAGCAGAGAGACTTGCAAGAACCCCCCGTGCTTC
>MDTB01236897.1_pt1 | contig 11232 bp, 8 predicted proteins | sample 811161 | NCBI WGS metagenome assembly MDTB01 (sample SAMN05326650, study PRJNA326480) | marine metagenome | isolation source: seawater | place: Mediterranean Sea | collected 2009
CCCGCCGATAGGCCTAATTTCACTCTCCTGCAGAAATCTCAGCAGCGATACCTGAGCGTGCAGCGACAGCGAATCAATCTCGTCAAGAAACAAAGTGCCGCCGTTGGCATGTTCTATCAAGCCAACGCGATCTTCGAGCGCGCCGGTAAAGGCGCCTTTTTTATAACCGAACAACTCGCTAAGCAGCATGTCGTCAGTAAAGGCACCACAGTTGATCGGCACAAACGGACCAGTATTGCGTTGACTAAAGTGGTGAACAGCTCTCGCTGTTATCTCCTTACCAGTGCCAGACTCACCCTTGATCAACACACGCGACTCTGTCTGAGCGACACGCTTAATCGCCCGCATCGCCTTAATGAAATTAGTAGAGGTGCCAACGAGATTGAAACGCAGGTAAAGATCTTCATCGATTTCCGGCGTGGCAAGGGTTATGCGTTGAAGTATTTTCTGTTCTGCAACAAACAATGCTTCAGCGACAAGCCTGTCGTCGGCACTTACGTGCAGTTGTCCATCACCATGGGCAAAACCGCTCCGACTGCTCTTAATGAATACATCGATGAATTCGACATGATTGAGTCTTAAGCGCGAGCGCTGGGTATAAGCTTTATCGTCTTTAGCGGCAAAGAACGAGATCACGATGGTTGGCGATCGATCACCGCGCTCGATAAGTTGTTCCAGGGAGAGCCTGGGCAACGTGCCAGGGAATAGCTGCATAAAATCTGCAACACCGCCGCTGTTCAAATGAGCGCTATCATCTAACGATACTACTTTAGAAAAAGCGGGCATTTGCATTGTTGGCTGTGCTCAGTCAACCGAAGGTTCTTAGCTCGATAAGTGTTATCGACCCTCAGTGCTCAAGTTCTTAGTGGGATTTCACAACCCCTTTATTAATGACCTGAGTGTAGCATTTCGTGCGATGAGGGCAAGCTTGACAGAGATCGCCAGCCACAGAATCTACCCGTTGGCTTACGCTGGCAAAACTCAGACTTGGACTGGGTTAACGTTGCCTAACCAAACCGAAAGCGACTTCTCTTGGCGGGGTTTTTCCAACCTGTATCAGAGTAGTGCGGAACGAAGTAGATATTGATGCTCGCCTCGCCATAGGAACATAGGTAGATTCGACTCGTCGCTTCGTCTCGATTGTTCGTGAAATACCAGATTAGGTCCCCTCGATGCCCGCCAAGGTAATTTACTGTAGACGCCCACAGGTCCGCTTCATGCGGGTTTTTAGTGATATGCACGAAGTACTTGGCGTCGGCGAAATTAAAAGTCTGAAAAATAATAGCCATAGCGGTCGCGACCAATAAGTGGAGTTCACTTTGCCCCTGCAGAGCTCTGACGATAAGGCTATCACGCTTATCCAGCAAAACCCCTAAGCCGTCCAGCCAGCCAGGTCAGAGCTAGCCAGGTCAGCCCGAGGTCAAAATGTCCCACCAGGGCAAACCTGCCTCAGCGGCCGATCTTCAGAAAGGCCAAGGTTTTGCGCGGTTTTGAGCGCAAAGCGCTGGGGAGTTTTTGCCTCTACGTCAATCCCAAGCAAAAAACATTATTTAATTAAATCAATGGCTTACGGCCCTTCTGAAGTTGGCACAGTTGTTGCTCTTCCTAAGCGCAAAGCAACCGTTTTAGTTTTCGCGGTGAGGAAGAAGGGTATCTATGGCAAACGAAACAGTGGCAGATGGGAAGAAAAAGCCCGCAAGAGCTCCTGGAACCAGGGGCGTTGAAAATGTTGCGCGCGACCTGTCCCGGCATTTTTTCAACAACCCAGAAGCTGGCGACACCCTCGAGGGAATCGCTGACTGGTGGGTAGCCCGACAGCGGCGCTCTAACGCTTTAGGGATCGTGCGCAGTGCCCTCGAACACCTAGTGGACGAAGGCAAAGTCAGTAAACGCAATTATGGCGACCTCGAACTTTATGTGGCCAGTCAAAATGAATAGTCGCATGTCAAAGCAAGAGAATAATTACCGAGTGATCAGAGGAATTAGTGATGAGTGAGAGTACGCAACACAAGTTGGCTCGAGTAAGACCACCTCGAGTCCAAATCACGTACGACGTTGAAACCGGCGGCGCCCGTGGACGGCGCGAAATCCCATTCGTAGTTGGCGTTCTCGCGCCGCTAGCAGGCCAGTCGGAGAAAATTCCGAAGAACCTCGGCGACAGAAAAATGGTCGGCATCGACCGCGATAACTTCGACCGAGTGCTAGCATCCATTGAGCCAAGACTCGTGTTTACGACACCGAAGACACTCGACTCAGGCAACGGCAATCTGGCGGTAGACCTTACCTTCTCATCATTTGAGGACTTCGATCCTATCAACGTTTTGCTGCAGATTCCCGACATCGCTGAGTTGTACCAACAACGCTCACGGCTCAGGGATTTTCTTGCCAAGCTGGATGGTAACGACAGCCTGCTCGCCCTTCTCGAAGAAGCCTTCACAGATAGCGATCGCAGTGCCGCAATACAAAAACTTTTTGCTGACGCTGCAGACGCCATTACCGCAGCCCGCGCACTCAGCGATGCCGGCGAGCGCGATGCCGCTGTGTTGGCGGCTATTGCTGAAGACGGCCGTGCACCTGGCACCGATGTAGGTGATATGCTGGTCCGCGGAAAAATGGTGTTAGAGGATGCACAAATTCCCTATGCACTAGAGCTGATTGAAGAAGTAGTTCGGCAATTTGTAGCGACTAGTGAGCTTGGGGCTGAGGATGCAGACACGCCGTTTAACGTTGCAGCCGTAGTCAGCAAGCGCGTCGCCCAACAAGACGGCCTGATTAGCCGCCAGTTAAATTACATCATCCACCACGACGATTTTCAGGCTTTGGAAGCGTCATGGCGCGGTCTGCACTACTTGGTGATGAATACCGAGACTGGCAGTCGCCTCAAAATTCGCGTCTTCAACGCAACTTTTGAAGAGCTCTACAAAGACCTAGATAAGGCAGTGGAATTCGATCAAAGCGCGCTGTTTAAAGTCATTTATGAGCAGGAGTACGGCACCTTCGGGGGCGAACCCTACAGCGTTTTAATCGGTGATTATCAAATCGGTCGCGCACCCAGAGACATCATCTTTGCAGAGAGAATGAGTAACTTGGCTGCTGCCGCCCACGCGCCTTTTATTAGCAGCGCCTATTCAAAATTGTTTGACATGGAAGACTTCGATGCGCTGCACAAGCCGCGTGATCTGACCAAGCTGTTTGAAAGCGCAGAATTGATTAAGTGGCGCGCGTTTCGCGAAACAGAAGACTCTCGCTATGTAACGTTAGCGTTGCCTAAAGTGCTGCTGCGTCTTCCTTATCACCACGAAAACAATCCGGTTGAGAACATCTACTTCGATGAAGATGTTGCGGTCACTTTATACGAGGTCGATGAGGCTGGCGAAGTGGTTACCAACGATGCTGGCAATCCAATTGCTATCACCAGTGAAGACGCCAACGGTGTGGTTGCTGAACGAGCGAAAAAGCAAGTGGATGCGCGCAAGATGCTCTGGGGTAATCCTGCTTACATTTTGGGCCGCGTGATCACTCGATCCTTTGAGCTGCACGGCTGGACCGCAGCGATCAAAGGCGTCGATGGCGGCGGTTTGGTAGAAGGGCTGCCAGCCTATACCTATGAGACCGAAGATGGCGACATCAGCCTCAATTGCCCAACTCAAGTATCAATTACTGATCGCCGTGAAAAAGAACTAAACGACCTAGGCTTTATGGCGATTTGTCACTGCAAGGGTTCTGATAAAGCAGCGTTCTTTGGCGGGCAGACTACCAACAAGGCGCGGCAGTATTTGACTGATTCAGCAAATCGCAATGCGCAAATCTCGTCCATGCTGCCTTACATGCTGGCGTCTTCAAGATTCGCACACTACATCAAAGTCATGATGAGAGAGCGCGTCGGCACCTTTATGTCTCAGCAGAATGTCGCCGACTACCTAAACGGTTGGCTGTCGCAGTATGTACTGCTCGATGACGGTGCGCCTCAAGCATTAAAGGCGAAATTCCCTTTGCGTGAGGGTCGAGTCGATGTGACCGAGGTTGAGGGCAAGGTAGGAACGTACCGTGCCACGGTATTCCTTCGTCCTCACTTCCAGCTCGAAGAGCTTACCGCGTCGATCCGTATGGTCGCGGAATTACCGTCTTAACCGATCAATCCCATCGAGGAGATAGATAAATGGATCTAGTATTGTTGAAACCTGGCAGCGTTGAAGTCGAGGCAGACTATCTTAGCCTGATCGATGGCGAGGTAATGGAGAGCGGGGAAGACCTTAGCGGCTGCATCGAGTTGGTATCTTGCAACTATGGCATGGCGCAGGCCATGACCACTGATGTGAGCAACCAAGCTCGAACCTCTGGTCGTCCTAACCTGAACGACATAACCATCGTTAAGTACTTAGACGTAGCGTCACCGGTGCTGTACCGGCACTGTTTGTCTGCCACGCCGATTGACGACGGCACTGACGACAACCCAACAAAAATCTTTCTATGCCGCAACGCCAACCAAAATGGTGACGAGAACGTTATCGGTTCTATCATGACAATAACGTTATGGAACTGCATGATCTCCTCGGTGCAAGCGCAATCTCACCCTAACGATATGGCGACCGAACAGTTCACGTTGAACTATACCGATATCGAATGGAGCGCCACCCATCAGGGCGTTGACGCTATGGTCAAAGGTCACCTTGCCTATCGCTGGAGTGTGGCTCGTAACCGTCAAACTGTTATCTAGGCTAATGAAGTATCTCTTTGATCGGATCTGTACCAGCGACGACGAATCTATTGATTCGCGTGGTCCGATCGAGAGCACGTTAGCGAAACTCGTTACTCGCGAAATAAGCCGGATTACCAACCAAAGACAATACTTCCAGGGCTTCGGGCAGCGTGCTGAGCCTGCCCAGAAAGATCCAAGCGTGCTCAACTTTGGCATCACCAGAGGTATTGGAGAGACACTCAGTCACGAGCGCTGTAAAAAAATGGCCTTTGAAATCAAGCGCGCGATTTTAGCTCACGAGCCGCGATTGCGCCGTCCTACCGTATCCTTCAAAACCGGTAAGTCCTTTGTCGGCGTCACCGCCTTCGAGGTGTCTGGCTACCTAGAAATTGATCAAGAATTAGTCGACTACTACGGGCTCTTCTCAGCTCGCGGGGCAGGCTAATGTCGCGCTCTAACCGAGATCGACTCAACACCTATTTTCGTGGCGAGCTGGATACGCTGCGCACTGCTGGCAGTGAGTTTGCGCAAGCCTATCCCAGCGTCGCCTCAGAGCTTTCGTTAGCAGCTGGCGTTGCCCGTGACCCTCATGTTGAGCATCTGGTGCAATCATTCGCTTGGATGATGAGTCGCCTGCGTATGCAGATGGAGAACGAGGCCGGGAAAATCCCATCTATGCTGCTCGAAGAACTGGCTCCAAGCTTGGTGGAAGCCCGCCCGTCTATGGCTATCGCTGAATGCGACGTAGATGGAGCCGGCACTGATTTCTCATCGGGTTTCACTCTGAAGGCCGGGCAGGCCTTAGCGCCCATTGGGCTAGGTGCCGCAGCGCAACAGGCCGGGCGCCTGCAAAGGTGCAAATTTTCTACGCCTTTTCCCGTGCAGCTGTGGCCATTCACCGTGGTCAACGTTTTGCGTAATTCAGTCAAAGAAGCAACCGACATTGCGCGCTATTACCCGCGCTCCAAATCATCTTTGACCTTGACCATGCAAGCGGATAGCAGCGCCAGTCTAGACAGCCTGCGCTTCGATGCGCCGGTACGCTTTTACATCAACGCTGATACCAAACACGCCCACAGCGTATACGACTTGTTGGCCGCCAGTGTCATTGGTGTCGCTATCAGTAATGCCGACGGTGAAGTCGTGAAGGTGCTCGATCGCGCAAGTTTCAAGTTGTGCGGCTTTGATGACGACGAGCGTATGTTTGGTTTGAGCAGTAGCGGCGAATTAGGCACCTCTGTTCTCGAGGACTTTTTTGCGTTCCCTGACAAATTCCAGTTTTTTGAAGTGTTGGGACTACAGGACCTAGATCTCAGTTCCTTCAAGCGCGGGCCGACGGCACAGATCAATGTCCATCTGATCCTTGATGATCTTTTGCCCAAGTCCATCCCAATGAATAACGATGCATTTAAGCTGAACTGTTTTCCGGTCATAAACTTGTTCGAAAAAACCACCGAGCCTGTGGCGCTGCATGAGAAAAGCTATCGCTATCGTTTAGTTGCGGACCGCTCTGCGGGCAGAGACATCGAAATTCAAAAGATCGATGAAGTTTTTGCCGTCGACAAAAATGGTGTGCAGCGTCTGGTGCGGCCATATTTTTCGGTGCAAGACCCGACGATGGTTGGCGATGGCCTGTACTGGGTGTCTCAACGAGAAGAAAGCAATATAAGAAAAACCCCAGGCAACGAAATTTGGATATCGGTGTTCGGCAACACGACAGAAGATTTAAGCGGTTTATCGTTATACGCCAAAACCCAGTGCAGCAACCGTCAGCTAGCAGAACAGTTTAGCTCTGGCAGTCAGCTGGGCATTGTCGGCACCGCGCCGGTAAGAGGCTGCGAACTGCTCACCCGGCCAACCCGGTATTGCTCCGCCGAACTGAACGAAACTTCACTTTGGAAGCTTATGGCCGGCCTTACTCGGCATCATTCTGCACTATCAATGCCGGATTCAGCGAAAGGCGCACTGCTGCAAACATTATCTTTATGTGCTCCAGGAGACAGCGATACCGCACAAAGGCTGCTCGACAGCATCGACAACTTCTCCGCCCAGGAGGATTACGTGCCTTCAAGACAAGGAGGGTGGCGGGGCTATCAACACGGCACCAAGTACACAATGACGGTAAACGATCGGCTGTTCCAAGGCAGCGCCATGCTATTTGGGCGCGTGATCCTGCACTTTCTATCGTTGTTCTCACAAATGAATAGTTTCTCTTCCCTAGATTTTTATTTGGGAGATAGGAGGGTTCACCAATGGCCCCCGATGACTGGTCACAAAGCGCTAGCTTAAAAAGCCTGAGCCGTACCGGCGAGGAGTACAATTTCTTTCAATTGGCTAGGCTGATCGAAGGACTGTCGAGCCGTGGCGAAAAACCCATCACGCTGGATTTCGCCGCTCACAACAGCCTGGCACTTAAGCCCAATTTCGTTGAAAACGTGGAGGTCGTCGAAGGCCAAGACGACATCTCGGTCAAATTAAGCACCAACGGATTTCATCTGCTAGGGCAACAAGGTCCAATCCCACATGTATTCGCAGAGCAAATCGCCAATGAAACCCAGCAAGGCAGAAAAGGTGCGGCGGCATTTCTAGATATCTTCAACGATCGAATCCTACGTTCGCTGTACGAGATCAAAAAACAGTTCAGCCCGCTTTTATTCAACGGCGCAGATACAGAAACGCAACTGTTTGCACTGTTTGCTGCAGCATCCGGCATTGATGAAAACTCGGCCTTCGAGCAGAGAATGCCTGCACGATTTACTCGTTTCTGGCGCAAGTACGCATATCTTATTGGTAATCGACGCGTATCTTACTCGTTGTTCAAACAAGTTCTCACCGAGTTACTCGAAGTGGATGTGTCCATTGAGCCGGCAACAGGTGGATGGCGTAGCCTGCCAGCGAATCACCAGGCCAGGCTAGACGGTACTGTTGGGTTGATGGGCAATCGCTGTTTGAGTAACAGATATTGGAGCCACGACAACGCCATCACCATTACCCTGACCTACCCACAATTGAGCGATTTCGAACAGCACCTGCCTGGCGCAGCGCGGCATGCAGATATAGTCGCGCTTATCGCCGTCTTGTCTGATCTATTGTTCGATGTAAGCCTCGAGCTGAAACCAAATGCCGAGCATATTCCTCGCTGCAAATTAAACGGAGCAATGCGACTTGGTTATTCAAGTTGGCTGCGATCGACGCAAAAACCCCTGCAGTCGGTACAGCCGGCCAAGTGCTACTTGGGAAGACAGCGGATGCTGGCCGCAATGCAGGGGAATGCGGCGTGAGCGAAGATAAATTCAAGGATAACTTCGCAGACATCAGCGTACCCGTTGAAAAGATTGACGAAGGCGCTGCGCCGCGATGCTCATTAGATGTGCGCATTCAAGTAGATGCCAAGACTGTTATCGACGCAGAAGTGCTGCGCTTGCAGAGCTTTTCTGGCCAAGAAGGTATCTCCGAAGTGTTTGAGTTCAAACTTGAACTACGGGCCAACGACTACACGATGTATGACTCAAATCCCGCCTGGGAGGCAATTACCGAGTCGGGTAATCAAGAGCAGACGCTGAATCTGGACACCTTGCTGGGTGCGCCAATCACGGTATTAATTGGCTTACCGGAAACCGACGAGGAACGGCAGTTCGGCCTTTATCCAGAAGGTCGCAAAGTCAGCTATTTCAACGGCATCATCTACAGCGTTTCTATGCTCGATCGCGGAGTCTGGAACATCTCCATGAAGCCCCGTGTTGCGCTATTGAGCTTACAAAGTTCGTATCGCATTTTTGAAGATAAAACGATTTTGGAGGTAATCACCGATGTGCTCGAACAGAACTACATCGAGCACACGCCCTTCGCCCTGGATAGCAATAAGCAGATAGATCAGACCATGGCTGCCCCCATTGTCGGTGGATTAGCCACCTACCGACGCCAAGATTGGTTGCAGGCCGGCGAAACAGATTTTGATTTTCTTACTCGGCTAATGGGCAAGGCCGGCATTATTTTTTACTTCGTGCACTCCTTAAACGCGCACACCATGGTTCTGACGGATCAGAACTATTATCAAACCCTGAAGGAACCTAGTGCCGAAGTCGGGGTCTCAGACAGCAAAAACGTTCGCTACCTTTATCTCACCGGGCCCGTACTCGGTCAGGAGTTAGAAGACAACATTTCTCAGTTCAACTTTCAACGCAGTCTCGCAGTCAAAGGCGTTTCAACAATTTTGGCGCGTAAGCAGGGCGCATGGGAATCGGAAGACCCCGCAGAAGCGGCACCGGTATATCGCGATGATCGCTTGTCTCAGAACACCCTGAGCATGGAAAAAATGCACGTGGTGTCCTACGGCGCAAGCGAGCAGGAGTTGAAAATACGTAACGACTTGCTGCAGCGGCAACTCATTAGCGCCAAATCATCGCTTTCGGGCTCGTCAGGTTTAGCAGACCTGCGCAGCGGCTATATTTTTGCTCTGAAACCTTCGCGCTCGGTGGAGGAGGAAGAGAGCCCGGGGCTTGCTCTTGGGCAGGGCAGCGACACTCCAGCGGAACATTATCGCAATGAATTCGTCACAGAAATGGTCGCGGTTTCGGTATCACACAACGCTACCGCTGACGGCAAATACAGCAATCAATTCACCGCCTACGACTCGGCGGGATTCGGTAAGCCATACGATGCCTCCGGAGATTCTGATGGGTCGATCATTGCCCAGGTGTGCGATAAAACCAGCAGCGAGCAAATGGCCAAATCCAGCCCCATGGACAAAGTATCGAAATTTGTTGCTAAAACCATTACCAGCAAATTCTTTATGCCAAAAACCGCATTTGTCGATAAACAGCAAAAATCCTTTACGGCGGTGGGAGCAGATGACCCGACTTACACAGCTCAAGGCGTCTATGTGCAATTTATTAGCCGCGGGCAAATGTCTGACCCAGTTTGGGTGCGTCTATCGGACAGTATGACGACCATTCCAGAGCGCGGCACGTTTGTGATGGTCAGCCGCGCCCGCGACGAAACCGAAGTTCCGCAAATAGACCAAGTGTTAGATTCAGTGGGATCAAGAAATATCATGCCCCAACAGTATTCAAAGAGTACTTCATGGGGTGATTCCTACAGCACAAATTATGGCGATAGTTATCGTGTGTCAGTGCCGCAATCCTACGACACGGATTACGACGTTTTTACGGGTATTGTCAATGATGAGAAGGCGAAAGGGCTGTACGACGACGTATCGTTTTCTGAGAGCTCTTCCTCAAGTTTCAGCGTCGCAAAACTTAGCCGCTCGATCTCGGTAGCCGGCAACGTACCGGATGGTACTGACTTAACAGCTTTGTATGATGAGCCCAGCGATGTCAGCAGCTACGTTCAGGCATCACGCTCGGTCACATATGGCTCAAGCTATAACCGCACCGAGCAAACCGGTGAGCAGAAGAACTATACAACAACATCTGGCGACTCTTTTAACAAAACGATTCAGTCTGGCAAGCAAACCTCTGAGACCGAAATCCATGGCGAAAGCATTACGAAGTCGAGGCAGACCGGGCGAGCGTTCACTGAAAACGTCAATACCGTTACTGAGACCGTGTCCAATACCGACACGAACATCTCAAATTCCACCACGGGATATAGCAGCGATTCCTCGACAACCGGTGCCAGTGATTCCAATACGGTAGTAGGTAGCAGCAGCACAACGTCGTTAACCGGACTGAGCAGCGCAACCAATCTTACCGTGGTCAACATGTCCTCCGATATTACTGGCGTGACCGCCACCACGAGCGCCACAGGCGCAAGTGCGTCAGTCAGCGTCACTGGGGTTAGCGGCGAGCTGAGCCTAACCGGTAGCACCAACTATGTGCGGATCAATGGCCCGGGCTATCACTACGAGGACAACGGTGAAACGCCCAAAGCAGAAACAACGGCGTTCGAAGTCAACATGATTATCACGCTAAAAATAGATATATGAGAATTACCAAACCACTAAAATTGGGTTTGTTTCACCGCACGTACTCGATTGCTGATTCGCATCGTTTCGTGGTGAAACCTGTGGTGTTTTTTGATCTGTTAAATCCGCAAACCGTGATTCCAGAAACCGAAGGCTGGCGCCGACTGATGTCAGTGATGCCGCAACAGCAGGCCTTCGATGAGGCTATGCCTAAAGCATCAGCAGAAATGTTGGTATTGGCAGATGCTTATAGTCCTGACGGCGTGCCGGTTACTGAGTTAGCAGCAAGCATTGCTGTGGGCGATACAGCGAAAACGTTGAAAATCATTGGCAACAGAATCTGGCTTAAAAAATGGTTACGGCGAAAGCCCTCGAAACCTGTGCCGTTTACCAACATGCCGATCACTTGGGAGCGAGCGTTCGGTCATCCCGGGTTGAATGAAAATCCCGTTGGCCAAGGCGGCCTTAGCCAAGGTGCTAGCGGCGAAACCCTAGTTGCTTTACCGAACATCGAGTATCCGGATGCGCCCCTTAGCTCGCCGCGGCAGACCGTGCCGCCCGCTGGGTTTGGACCCTTAAGTCCACTCTGGGCGCCTCGGACCAATTC
>MDTB01201923.1_pt1 | contig 11231 bp, 7 predicted proteins | sample 811161 | NCBI WGS metagenome assembly MDTB01 (sample SAMN05326650, study PRJNA326480) | marine metagenome | isolation source: seawater | place: Mediterranean Sea | collected 2009
CGCCCAAGCAGGCGCTGAAACTATTAAAGTCAACAATGAAGTAATAGCTTCGCACATAGAACGTGCCAACCGCCTTGAGCAAATGGCTGACGGCATGGAAGAAGCCGGGCTTATATCAAAAGAATTAGCAGACGAAACTAGAGGCGTTTCCGAAGCAATGAAGGAACAGGCGGAAGGCGCCGCCGCTGCCTCTCAAAAATTAGAATCTTTTGGCACAAGGATGGGGCTCAACAAGAAGATGACAGATTCCTTTACGGGATCTCTAATCCAAGCCGGCTCACTGGGATTTGCTGCATTAGGCGCCCAAATGAAAAAAATGGTTCAACCTCAAGCTCTTTTTGCCGCTGGATTAGCGCAAATGGAAAAGGCAACCATGGAGTTGGCTACAAAGTTTGACTCACAACAAGCACAGTTATCAAAAGCAACAGGAACTTCTGGCGAATATAACGACATGATGTACGAGATGCAAGAAACTAATCGTAGTTTCGGTGTCGATGTCGAGGATGCAGCTAAAGCCATTGAAGGGCTTCACACAAATATGACTGCATTCAGCCAGATGAATTCAGATACACAGGCACAATTGGCAACTACAAGCGCCAGAATGGAAGCTCTAGGTGTTTCTGGGGATCTCATGGGTAAACAGTTTGATTCTATGATTATGGGCATGGGAATGTCTGCAGACATGGCAAATGAAGCTAGTTTAGAATTAGTTAATTTAGGCGATCAGATCGGAGTTGCAGCTTCTGTTATATCAGAAGATTTCGCCCAAGCCTCCGCAGAGTTAGCCAAGTACGGCCCGGAAGCAATTGATGTTTTCAAAGGCATGTCAGCGGCTGCTAAGGCTACAGGTATTGAAGTTGGAAACTTGATGCAAATCTCAGGACAATTTGATACTTTTGAGGGCGCCGCAGAAGGTGCTGGAAAGTTAAATGCCATTCTGGGTGGTGGGGTTATCAACTCCATGGATCTTCTCAATGGAACAGAAGAAGAAAGAATTAGACTTTTAATTGAGTCTATGCAAGCTTCTGGTAAGAACTTTGAGTCTTTAAACCGATTTGAGAAGCAAGCAATTGCAAATGCTGCTGGCATTAAAGATATGTCAGAAGCCAATAAGTTGTTTAGTATGTCTCTGGGTGCTTATGACGAAATGCAGTCAAAAGCTGGAGCAGCCAGCGCAGAACAAGCTAAATTAGAAGAAAGGGCTCAAGCAGCACAAACATTTGCAGAAAAACTTTCACAAATCGGGCAAGCATTTGCAGTGGCATTTATGCCTATCTTAGACTTCTTGCACGGTTTTGCAAATATGATTCTGGAAATCAACGACATGACAGGTGGATTGTTTATACCTGTTATGGTTGTGCTTACTGGGGCAGTATATTTCTTGTCCGGTGGCTTTAGTTCTTTAACAGGTAGCTTGTCTGGTGTCGCTTCAACAGCACCACCTACTTCTGTTGGTATAACACAAATTGCTAGTGCCACAATGACATTAGTTGCTGCTATATTACCAGCACTGCCGGCAATCACAGCATTAGGTTTTGCAATTGCTGGCTTAGGATTAGCCATTGCTGCACCATTTTTGGCAATTGCAGCGATTGTGACAGCATTTACAAATCTTTTTACAGCAATGCTTGAAGCACCAAAAGCAATATTAGCAGCAATCGCTGGAATGATAGGGTTTGCAGTCGCTGCGAGCACAGCACTGATTATCATGGCAATGGCTTTGGCACAGGCTGTAATGATTCTTACTCCGGTTGCCCTACAAATGCTCGTAATAGCGCCCGGATTGGCTGCATTTGGTGCAGCAGCAGCAATTGCGGTAATACCCTTTGTGCTACTTGGAAAGGCACTCAAAAGCATGGCAGAGGGCTTAATGGCATTCAAAGAAGTTGGTTTTGGCTCATTGGCTATGGCTGCAGTTTCGATTGCACTATTTGCTGCAATAGTTATACCACTGGCAGCACAATTAGGAATTGGAGCATTCTTGGTTGGTGCAGCATTGATGGTATTTGGAAAGGGGCTTAGTTCCTTCGCAGAAGGAATTAAACAGTTTAATGAAGTTACTGTCGGAGCTATGTTTACAGCATTGGCTTCTTTGGGCATATTTGCACTTGCATCGATTCCTTTAGCTGCACAGTTGGCTATTGGTGGTGTTAAAGTAGGATTTGGTTTGATGATATTTGGAGCAGGACTTAAATCATTCGGTAAAGGATTGAAGATATTCAATAAAATTACTGGAATGGCAATTTTCAAGATGTTAAGTACATTGGGCATGTTAGGATTTATGTTAAAATTCCTCACAGTCGAGCTTTTACTTGGCGGTATTGGTGTCGGTATTGGGCTTTTGGTATTAGGAAAGGGCTTATTATCATTCGCTAAAGGTGTTAAAAAGTTCAATAGAGTTTCCGGAAAAGCAATCATTATGATGCTTAGTTCACTAGCATCAATGGCTGCAGCCTTAATAGTCTTAACAGTACCTCTGACTATTGGGGGATTACTAGTTGGCGGCCCATTGATGTTGATAGGCGAAGGCTTGCAAGAGTTTGGGAAAGGCGTAAGAAGATTTAACAAAGTTACTGGAATGGGGCTTTTAAAAATGATGGCTTCATTAGCCTTGATAGCTATCGGCTTAGTCGCTCTCGGCCCACTGCTAATTATCGGTGGCTTGTTGGTTGGAGGGCCCTTAATGCTAATAGGGCTCGGTTTACAACATTTTGCTAAAGGTATTAAGAAGTTTAACGCAGTTGCTGGCGGCGCGATTGCCGCAGCAATGGCATCACTGATTGGAATGGCACTTGCTTTGATAGTTGCTGCCCCAATGTTCTTCGGCATGTTGGTGGTTGGCGTAGCATTAATAGCCTTTGGAAATGGACTAAAAGCATTCGCAAGAGGAATTCGTAAATTCAACCAAGTCGGCGGAAAAGAGATTGCTACTGCAATTTCTAGTTTATTTTGGTTTGGGATCAGTATGATGTTCTTGACACCTATTTTGCTTCCAATGGCGGCTACAATGGCTGTTGTTGGTGTTGCATTGATTGCCTTTGGCTTCGGCTTAGAAAAGTTTGGAAAGGGCTTAAAAGTCGTAGGAAAAGCCTCTGCTGGAATTATGACATTGGCAAACGCTATGGGTATGTTAGCTCTTATTGGTATCACCGGAGCATTTGGTTTTGCTGCCATCGGTGCAGCAATTATGGGAATTGCATTTGCATTAATGTTCATTCCAGAGAAGAAAGCATTGGCTCTAGGGTTCACGCTGGACGGATATGCAAGAGCAATGCAAGCAGTTTCTGCCCTAACACCAGAATCAGTTGAAGCAGCAAATCAAGTTGTTGAGGCTGCAGGTAGATATGTCGAAATCCAAGCAGAAATGGCAATGCCAGCAGCAGATGCGTTTGTTCAAGCAATGTCGAGTGTGTTTGGAGGCGATTCAGATTCCGGTGGAGGACAAGATATTGTTCTTAAGGTAAACGGCAGAGAATTTGCCCGCGCAGTCGATGTTGCAATTAACAAATCACACAATTTAAAAATGGACTAATTAATATATAGGAGGTACTGATATGCCAAAAAATAACAATCCCGCTGTACCGGGCTCCCATACCTTTGTTGATCCAGAAGCTTCTTTTGATGATAATCGAAAAATATTACAAGATCCGGCAACCAACTTGGCTATTAAAAGAGGGCAGTTTCTAGAAATCTATCACATTCCATCTGGAGAGTCAGTAGTGTTCAAAGCTTATATTGATGACTTTCAAGATAAATATGATTCAACTTGGAATGACGCTGATGTGTATGGTAGGATGGATCCGATTAGACAATTTGCTGGTACAAAAAGAGTAATAAGTTTGGACTGGATTGTGCCATCTTATTCCGTTGCAGAAGCTAAGTTTAATCACAAAAAATGTGCACTTTTATTCTCTATGCTGTATCCAAACTATGATCTGGGCGAGGGCGCATCAAGTGCTACGCAAATTAGCACCGCTCCTGTATTCAAAGTTAAGTTTGGAAACTTAATTCAAGATCCAAGTTCTCCCGGCGGAGATGTAGAAGACAGTGGGCTAGTTGGGGCAATTAGTGGCTTCACGTATGCCCCTAATGTCGAAGCTGGTTTTGTAGACGACATATCAGATCAGTATGGGGCTTTATTTCCAAAAGAAGTTAAATTATCGATGGAATATACAGTGTTTCACACTCATGGACTAGGTTGGGATGGAGTCAAGAAACGACAAAGTGGCTTCCCATATGGTGACACTTCTTCGTCTGATCCCGGAGAATCAGGTACCCCAAACGCCATGATCGAGGCAATCGAATCAGCAGTTGGAGGAATATTTGACTAATGAGTAGGTTTACAAATAGAAAAGTTATTAATAATGCTAATTTACTGTATCAAGAAATGGCAGAAGAGCGAGATGTCAATGTTTTTCGACAATACGAAACTCCAAACTTTAGGTATCCAAATTCTGAAGAACTAAAAGACATCAAATTTGTAAGACATGTTTGGAAAGTTGGAGATAAATTTTTCAAGCTGGCTTCAGAACATTATGGAGATCCACAACTGTGGTGGATTGTGGCATGGTTTAACAAACTGCCTACTGAATCTCACGCAAAAAAGGGACAAATAATATTGGTACCAAAGCCATTAGGCAAGATTTTAACTTATTTGAGGAACGAGGGATATGGCAGACTCTAAATATTCAGACGCGTGTTATCTGGCAGACTACATCGACATATTTTCAAAAAAACTTAATGCTGCAAACCCTAAAGGCTATAAAGGCTTTAAATGTGTCAATGCAGACAAGAATTCTGGCGGTGGTGCTCATGAAATTATATCGAAACTAACATCAAGAAACGGAAGAAGCGTTTTTCTTGATTTAGAGCCAGCAGCAATGTCATTAATGATACCAAAAGTTAGATTATATAAGCTTATTTACGATGGCAAAGAATTAATAGGGCAAAAAGAGTTTATATTTGAAGATTTCTATAGTCGTTCTAGTGTTGATGCCATTTTTGGCGGAGTTACTGGCGCGCCTATAAGAATTGGCGGCAAAGGACTATCAGAAGTTTCATGGGCTCTAAAGGGTACAAACCCTGCAGAAGCAGAAAAAGTTATTAATGTTAATATGAAGTTTGAATTTCAAGGTGCTTCTGATTTATTGGGCAATAGATATGATCCAGCAGATGGCAGTATCGTAAGTGGAAACCCAGAACTTGATCAGCAAGCTAATATGATCGATTTAATTTTACACCCACCGCAACTAGACGATGCAGCAAATTCTAGAAAAAATGAATCTGAATACAAACCATCTTTCTATAGAATCAAAATGGTTGTTGGCTGGGCTCGTCCTCAATTGCAAAACAACAAATTGCCGGGACTAAGTTATTTTGAAACTAGAGATTTGTTGGCAGAATTATCTAATCAAAGAATGTGTCTAATACTCAACTTGGTAAGTCATGAGTTTGATATTCAAGAAAACGGACAAATTGCTTTGGGCGTAGAATACATTGGCTCTTTAGAAGAGTCTATCAACGGTAATGATGCAGATATTCTAAGAGTTGATCAAAAGTTAGAATCCATGGATCCAACCACTCTTGCTGAAAAAGAAGATACTGAAAGAAAAATTGCACAATTAAATGAATATGTGGAATGTCTGAGAATAGGAGAAGCTAGTGACGAAAAGATTTCAAGTGCAGAGGAAGCAATAACAGGTTTAGAGGAAGATAACCAAGAGGCTCAAGAAAGTATTGATGAATTAAGCGCCGAAATCAAAGGTGATGTTTACAAGCAGTTTCTAGAGTCTTTGCAGAAGTCAGTTTTTGAGATGGAGTTAGACGAGGGCGGAGTCGAAGAGTGGGTAGAGTCTTTAGATAGTGCTATACGTCCTCCCTTCAAAGAAAGCTCTGATGGCGCGGCTGATGCCAATTCATCTCCAGAAAGTGCAGATGATGCTATTGAAGAACTTGAGACAATCACTGAGAATGCATCTGATGGCGAAGAAGGAGCCGCAGACGATGCTAGTGAAGTAGCTGATGCAGCAAGAGAAGAGGCTCAAGATCCATCAAAAGGCTATATTCATTATATTGCTTTAGGTGATATCATCTCTTCTGCAACGAAAACAGGGATGGGAATAAGAAATTCTCAAGTTTCAAATGATATTATTTTAACTGGGCCGGTTGTCGTTAATCACCCTAGAGGTGGACGCTTTCATATGAATTTAGCAGACATACCGATCCCATATCAAGATTTTCAAGCTTTTTTCTTTGAAACTGTTGTCCGTAAACAACTGGCTTCATATCCACTAAAACAGTTTATTAAAGATTTAATGGAAAAACTTGTAAAAAAAGTATTACAGCCACCAGAATGTTTTCAAAAAGGCAGGGCGAAAAGAGTGATCAATATCAGTATGATTAACTTTACAATATCTGAGCAAACTGCAGAAGCAGCAGAGATGAGTTATGCCAATGTTGTCTTAAATCCTGCGCCAAGCGGCAGGTTTAACGTGTCAAACAATGAATTACCTCCACTGCCACTGGACAATGGAGATCCGAAGAATGATCTTAACTGCATGATGTTCTATATGAACAATTACAAAGCATCAGACTTGAGAGGCTTTCCATATGGCTCAGGCGGAGAGTACAACGATAGCGCAAAAGGCATTTATCATTTTTATATTGGAGCAGAAGGTGGACTTGTTAAGTCAATTGATTTTACTAGAACAGATGTGCAAGGTTTACGAGAAGCACGTCAAGCTGAGTCTAGAAACTTAGGACAAATCAGAGATGTGTACGACGCCAAAGTCACACTTTTTGGTAATCAAATGTTTTACCCCGGAATGAAAGTTTTCTTGAATCCACCAATTGGTTTCGGAAAACCACAGGCTGATGGATATGGCGATAATAGTAATTTTGGTTCATTATCTAATTTATTGGGGATAGGAGGATACTACGACGTAATTACTGTAGAATCTACGATTACTCAAAGTGGGCAATACGAGACAGTATTGGATTGTAAGTTTGCTCAGTCTGGCGGTACAGCAGATTCAGTTGCAGGAAAATGCAACGGTATTGTACAAAGTGTTCAAGCAGAACATGAGGGTGCATGGTATAATCCATTCACTTTGTTATAAGGGGAGTAAGGCATGGCTAGTAAATTATTTAATGCAAAAAAATATTCTTTAAAAGAAAAGATAGTTCACGAAACAAATTATGATTTCCAAAAAGGATTGGACAGTCCTACACCCTTTACTGACAAAGAAATGGATGATATTATTGAAAATATCATCGAAACAACAGATAGAACAGAAAGACTAGAGCCATTTTCAACAAAAATTATTCCCAAAGGAAAAAACTCTCGCGGCACTAGGCACAATTATTATCATAAAAGATACTATGATGAGCATGCTTTTCCAAAGCCAGCAGAAACACATACTGTTGAAGGAGAGGAAGATTTTGTAGATGATCAATCAAAATATCAGGGAACATCCAGAAATATATTCATTCCTTTTCAAACACTTGATTTTGTTAATGATAAGGCATATTATGGCAGATTAGATACTAATAATTATTCAATCTATCCTTCTGAAAAGTTTCTTAAATTAGTTCATACAACTACGGACGTTTTTTTAATTGATTTTGTCGCCGACGCGGCAAAAGATTTTATACAAAAAATAGAACTTTTAAAAGAATCAGGAAAGCTAGCTCAATCTAGTGTATATTTTAAATTTACGCCAAAGAAAGGTTGGGAAAGTATGCTTCAAGATCATCACAAAACAATGAAAGCAATATATGAAGGATTTGTGATAAAATACGTCAATGATCCAAGAATGTTCACTAAGCTAACATCTTTTGATAAATATAGCAGAGAGTTTATTACATTTTTAAATCAGTTTTTACCAATGTTTCCAATTACAAGAACTAACTTGATCTTAAGGAGAACAACAAATCCTAGAGTCAATGGGCTTACTTTTGAAATAGCCACCGATAAACACGATGACGATCAAAGTAAATACGAAAAATATATCTTAGATGATCATTTTTTACAAATACAGAATGTGGCAAATGGACTTGGCTTCATGGTTGACAGGAATGCCCCATGGAGATTCACAGCAGATCTAGAATCCCCACAGATGATCAAAAGAATGGGCGACAAAGGAATAGCAAACTTACAGCATTTTTTCGATAAATACTATTATAAAGCTCATTTGTATGAAATCGATTCACTTAGGAATTATTTCAATTCATTTTATGATTCTTTTATTGAAGGATATCCATATTACACAATTGTAGAAAAATGTGGTGATGGTTCAAAAGCAAAACTTTTATATAGATCACCGCGAACCAAAAACCCATTTACCGACAAAAAACTTTTAGAGTTCTACTATTTCATAAGAGCAAAGGAGTCGCACAAGCAATGGGATCAGGAAAGGTTTGATAAAGAAGTTGAAGAGGCATATGAAATTTTTAAGCATTATGGCTTTGTAAAGTCATTAAATTATATAAACGACAAAACAACTCACATACTCGGACAAGGGGGCAATCCCGGAATTAGAACAAAAAAAGATGAAAATTATAGAATAATTCATAACCATCAACCGTCTTATAAGAGAAATAGTTTTAAAATTACAATATAGGAGGGTTCATGCTGTTCCAAACGCTTGACGATAAAAGAGAGTGTGTTGGGGTATACTACAATGGTGTTCTTGAATTTGGAAAAATGCCAGATAATCTAACAAAAACTTGGAGTTATTCCAATTTTTTAGAAGAACAAGTCATTGATTATGCTTCAATTTACTGCCTAGGCAAGACACTTGATGACATATGCCCATCACACCTTTGGGCTGACTGGGAAAGAGTTACAGAACGTTTAAAGGCTTTCATGAGGGCAAATAAAATAGCAAAAGTTAATCTAGAACATAACTGCTTTTTTGACTTGACTCCGGAAAGATTTCTTAAAGAATATTGTGAAGTTAAGAACAAAATTTGTGAATGGGTTTTCAAAAATTATGATCGTCCTAAAAACTATGATCATTTATGTGCAATTCAAGAGGTTTTATCTGATATAAAGTATAAAAGTGTAAAATTTGATGAGAAAGAGTTGTTTAAGCATTGGCATGAAAACAAAGCAAAAGTTCTGCATTCTAAATTTAAGGGTAGGCAAGCCTACTGTAATTATAATTTGTTCGGCTCTATTACGGGCAGACTTACATTGCACAAGCACTCCTTACCCGTTTTGAACATGAAGAAAGAATACAGGGCTGCAATCAAGCCTAATAACGATTTCTTTATCGAATTAGATTACAATGCTGCAGAAGCAAGAGTTGTACTTTCTTTGATGGGATTGAAGCAGCCTGATCAGGACATTCATCAATATCATGCCGATAGTCTTTATAATTGCTCAAGGGTAGATGCAAAGAAAAGATTTTTCGCATGGCTTTACAATCCAAACTCAGAAGATTCGTTATCAAGTGGGCAGTATAATCGTGAGTCAATTCTGAGTGAATATAGATTGTACGATTCAGTAGAAACTTTATTCGGCAGAAAAATTAAATGTGACGATTTTCATGCTTTTAATTACCTTATCCAAAGCACATGTGCTGATATGGTTTTGGACAGAATGGTTTCTATCTATCAACTCTTGAAGGGCAGAAAGAGTTATGTAGCATTTACACTTCATGATAGTGTCATTTTAGATTTTCATTCTGAAGATAAAGAACTAATAAAAGAAATTATAGAAATATATAAAGATACTAAATTAGGTAAATTTAAGACTACAATATCAGCAGGAAAAGACTTATATAATTTAAATAAAATAATTATATAATAAATAATTTGGAGTAAAAATGAATATTATTGGATTAGGAAAAGCAGGGTGTAATATTGCAGAATTGTTCAAGCAATATCCTCAGTATACGGTGTTTAAGATAGATTCAGACAATAAGCTAAAAAGAAAAAAGAATTGCCTGTATATCCCAAAGCAAGGTTCGGTAGAATTGTATGATGCGAACCCTGTTGATCTCAGCAGAATTAAAAAAGCCTTGGACGAAGATGAAGAAATATATTTCGTGATATGCGGCTGTGGAAAGATCTCAGCATGCTCTCTTTGGATCTTGAAAGAGCTATCAGGCAAGAAAGTAAATATTGTATATATTAAGCCCGACACAACATCTATAGATGACAAGTCTAAATTAATTAATCGTGCACATTTTCATATTTTGCAGGAATATGTTAGATCTGGAGTATTCGAAAAAATGTACATAATTGACAACAAAAAGATGTCAGATATCATTGGAAAAACGTCAATTTTAAATTTTTATCCTAAAATTAATGAATTCATTGTATCTGCTATTCACTGGCTAAACATCTATATGAACACAGAGCCGGTTTTTGATACATATGGAGACGAATATATAACTTCTAGAATTTGCTCATTTGGTTTATTGAATGTAGAAGAAGAAAAGATGACAGAAACCTACTCTTTAAAAAAATGTAATCAAATTAAATATTTTTATGGTGTCAATCGTATAACAATAGAGACGGATGAGGAATTGATTGATAAGCTAAATCGAATCATTTCTAAAGACACTGAAAACACGTCAGTTTCTTATGGAGTGTATTCCACAGATTTAGATGTTGGTTTTTCGTTTGCACTCAGATCATCATCTGAGATACAATTAGAGGAATAAATGACTAAAAAATTTAAGACGATTTTGCTTGATCCCCCATGGAATGAAAGAGGCGGAGGCAGGATTAAAAGAGGTGCAGATAAGCACTATGAATTACTAAAAACACCCGATATTATCAGAGTTATACTCCAATCAGAGCACTGGGGAGATTTGGATGATAATGCACACATGTATTTGTGGGCTACCAACAACCACCTAGAGGATGCTTTATTTGTAATGAAGTCTTTAGGCTTCAGATATGTTACTAATATCGTGTGGGTTAAAGACAGAATTGGCTTAGGACAGTATGCTAGGGGAAAGCACGAAATCTTACTCTTTGGAACAAGAGGTGTGAAACATACTTCTGCTAAAAAGCATAACAACTCTCTAGCTTCAGTTATTGAAGCAAAGCGAGGTACCCACTCTTCCAAGCCAGAAGAATCTTTTCAGTGGATCGAAAACCGATCACACGGCCCGTATTTGGAAATGTTTTCTCGCAATAAAAGAGAAGGCTGGACAGTTTGGGGAAAAGAAATAAAAAGTGAATAAATACACACACTAAAACGTATTACTATTACC
>MDTB01221145.1_pt1 | contig 11231 bp, 9 predicted proteins | sample 811161 | NCBI WGS metagenome assembly MDTB01 (sample SAMN05326650, study PRJNA326480) | marine metagenome | isolation source: seawater | place: Mediterranean Sea | collected 2009
CGTTTTTATTTGTCAAATTTTGAGGTTTATGAAAAAAATTAATTTTGTCATTTTTAATATTGTTTGAATATAGAATATAATTGTATTCTCTTAATACTCTTTGATAATCAAGATTTTTGAATTGAAATACAATGTCATTTATAAGGGTATCAGACAATCGAAATTGATATTCATCTGGAAATTTATTTTTTTTACGAGGTTTTGGATCGTTAATTAAAAATTTTGTAATTATTTTAAGATTTTTTTTATAAGACAATTTAATTATTGGAAATATTAAATTAAAAATAATTTTAGAAGTAAAAAATTTTATAATAAATGATTTTATTATTAATTTATAATAATTAAAAATTTTAACAGTTTTCCAATTTTTTTCTTTTTCTATTACAAAGTTATAAAAATTTTTATCTTTTGATAGAACCATTCCTCCAGATAAAACATTTATAAATTTATAGAATCCAAAACTAAAAATTGAATAGTCACCAAACTTTCCAACGTAATCATTATTTAATTTACTACCAATTGCAATTGCACAGTCTTCAATAAGATTAATTTCGTTATCTTTACAGATATTCGATATTTCTAAAAGCTCTGAATTGTTAACATTGTAGTGTGTCACTAGAACTGCTCCAATTTCATCTTTGTGTTTGTCTATTTTTTTTTTTAATTCGTTAATATCTAATTGTGAGCTATATTTGTAATGATCAATAAAAATTGGTTCAAAGCCTGATAGTAAAACCATATTGATCATATCAAAAACTGTAAATGAAGATAAAATTATTTTGTTCTTGATCTTATTTTTTTTAATCAAAAAACTTAAAATATGAAAAAATCCTATTCTTGCTTTATAAACAAAATTTATATTATAATTGTCACGTAAACCAAAATAATTTCTAATAAAATCTACAGGTACAATTTTCTTCTTACTGAAAATATTTTTTATGATTCTAAAAAAACTGAAACCATAAATTATTTGTCTTGGATATATCATTATAAATATAAATCAGTATTTCTGTAAGCATTCGCCATAATTGTAAAAGTAGGAGATTGAGATGGCAAATTATCCCAAAGTAAGGAGTCATTAAAAAAAATATTTTTTTTGTAGTGATTGTCACTCTGTTTTAAAATATTTTTTCTTACATGTTCACTGTCCCCAGCATAGTGTGAGCTTGTTTTTGAATTAATAAAAAAATTAATTAGTAGATAATTTTTATTTTGAAAATTTTTTTTAAAAATTTTAAAAATTTTTTTTTGTGCATTTTTGATATGTAACTGTCTCGAGTTATCTATTTTGTTATTCTTATTAAATTCTTTGATCTGTGAATATTCATCACTTAAATAACATCTGACCCAGAGCAATCTATCTAGTGAAAGATTTTTTATTAAATTAACTTTTTGCCATAAAAAATTTGGGATAATTGATTTATTTATATGATCTATTGGGGGATATATTTGACCGTGTCCTAAGATTTTATCTCCATCTTGTATACAAAAAACATAATTTGTTAAGCCAAAATCAACTTTATCATATTTTAACTTTCCTTTATAAAATATTGGAAATGTAAATGATGAACTATCTTTTATTTTAATTGATTCCCTGGTATTTTCTAAACTTTCTAATAAAATTTTTTGGTCATTAAAGGGACCCGTATTCAAATAAATTTTATCAAAGGATTGTGTGCTATTATTGGAAATTATTTTGTTTTTATCAAAATCTATCTTTTTAACAACTTCATTAATAATCTTAACATTTTGATCTAAATTTAAGTTAGTTGTTTTAAAAATGTTATGTTTCAAACATCCAATAAAACAATTACAGTTTTCTTGTTTATTATTTTGTGACATTGCTAAAATTGTGTCATTTTTTATTATTTCTAAGGATTTTCCATTGATACTATCCATTAATTCTTCTACATACTTGTTACAATTAATGTTATCTTGGTTTGAATAAATATTTTGTTCTGAGTTTTTATTAATTACCTGAGAAATAGAAATATTATTAGAAATTTTGGTATAATAATCATCTAAATTTTCAATACCCAAACATAACTTTAGAGTTTCATTGTCGAATTTCTGTAACACACCACCCCAAAAATTTAGCAAGCCACTGCCAATCTGATTATCATAAATTTTATCATTTCCAGCAATTATTGTTTTTATATGATTACCAAAATATGTTTTAGAATTTGCTGAATTAAATCCTAATTTATTTTTTAAAATTCTATAATTTATTTGTAAATTTTCGTTACTCCATTGATCAATTTTAATTTTTTTTTTTAATGGTTTGTTATCGTAAATAAATATATTGCTAAATCCTTTATCTCTAAGACCTAAATACGTACCATATCCAGAAGCCCCAAAACCAATTATAGCAATTTTATCATTAATATTGGACATTTTTTTTCATTATAGTGATTATTATAAATTAATAATTAAATATAGCCAAAATTTACTAAATAATTAATTAGCTATTTAATTTTGTTAATTCTATCAATTACGAAAAGCAATATAATTGATAAAAAATTAAAATTGAATAGTAAAATAGTTTTATCTGTTAAATTGCCAGAAAAAATATCTTGAATTAAAAATAAAATAAATGCACAGAATAACGGAACAATTAATGGCATTATAATTTTTGAGGGTTTGTAATAAAATAATAGTGAAAAAATTGTATATAAAAATTTAAAAAAGTCAGTAAATTTTAGCTTAGATTGACCATTCCTTTCCTCATATTTTATTTTATGAAATTTTATTTCATAATTCTCATTCAAAAAAGTAATTGTCATAGATGTAGTTAATGAAAATCTATTAGACATCATATGACTATGCTTTAAAAATTTATTTTTATTAAAAACTCTTAGCCCTGAATTATAGTCTATAATTTTTTCATTAAAGCAAAAATTTGCTATGGCATTAATTATAGTTTTTCCTACTATTTTTAGTTTTGAAGTATTTGATTTATTAATGTTTCTTTCTCCGTTAATTAAATCATACTTTAATTCATATTCATTAATAAACTTATGCGCTAAAGAATTTAAATCTTCAATTTTGTATGTACGATCTAAATCAATAATTGCTATTGAACTGTTACTAGATTTAGCAACCCCTTTTTTTATTGAATATCCATAACCCCTATTTTTAAAATTATTTATTAATATAAAATTAATCTTAAATAATAATTTTTTATATTCATCGATTTTATTTTTGAGCAAACTAAATGAATTGTCACTTGAGCAATCATCAATAAAAATTATTTCATTTATAAGTTCAGTATTACATATTTTTAATTCTTGAAAAAAATTTTCTATTTCGTTTGATTCATTATAAACAGGAATAATGAGACTAATTTTTGTATTCATAAAAAATTTAGTTATTTTATATGCTATATAACTATTTATGATTAAAAAATATCATAATTTGAGTTAAATTTATTAAAACCTATTTTAAAATTTCAATAAATTTATAATAATCACCCTTACTTGCTAGCTATATATTTATCTGTAGCTTAACTTATTTTTTTATCAATATTTTATAATTAAAAATACTTTTTTTTATACGTTAATTTCCTATACGCCTCGATAAAGAAAAATTTTAAAAAATGTGTCAATGAAATTGTAATAATCCAACTGATGTTGTGTGAGTCTAAAATATTAAAAATAAAAAAGAATAAGTAGTATTCTATTACTCTTGAGATAATTCTTGTAAATACTGAGTAAATAAAAAAAAAATAATTATCCTTAAATTTATAATAATTTTTTAATTTTATAAAATTTATTATAAAAATAATTATTAAAGTAGCTATTAATGCTTCTTTTGTATCAAAAAAATATAAGGCAATATTTAATACAACAACAGATAAAATTAATGACAATACTGATAGCTTTAAAAAATTATAATAGTTTTTAAATAAATTCATTAAAATATTTTTTATAGATTGTGCTAGGCATTTTTTAAATTAAATTTTTTAAATAATTTTTAAATTTAATTTTTCTTTGAACCTATCAGAAAGATTATCTCTAATTTTATTATTAATTTTTATAAGATCTTCTTCCATTATATCATTAGCAAAATCACCAGATAAACCTTTCCTAAACTTCATAGTTTTTATATCTACATTTTTTGTTTCCATCATCTCTTTTTTTTGCAATTTATCGAATGAGCAATCTTCAATACATTCTTTTAATAAGTTTTCATTAGTTTCTAAATCTAAAAAAGATAGTATACTCTTTACTTCATCAAAAGTATTTTTAACCAATCCTTCATATGTTATAATTATGGAATTTTTTGACGAGTTTGTATTTAAAAAATTATAAAAGGATATTATTTTTTCAATCCCCAAGTATTCATTGTATATGAATTTATCTATTTCTTTGGTGTATGTCTTTTCTCTAAAACGAAGATGGTGCCAATGAGAGACTAGAATTTCACGAGGGTCTCTTAAAAGTATTATTTTTTTTTTGTTGATTATATCTTCATTCCTAAATTTTGTAGGTATTACGGGGTATGGACTCGGATCGCTACAATCATGAACGAATTTTATAAAGATGTTATTAAATTTTACCATCTTTCTATCATTAACAAAGTTGTTTTCATTAATTTTATATGAATACAAACTTAAAATTTTGTACAACCAAGTTCTCCCACATTTTGGATATGACACAATATAGGCATCTATTTTTAAATTAAAAATTATGCCTTTAAAATACTCGTTAAAATACAAACGAATAAGCTTTGGGTTATTAATTATTTTTATTCCTTTGTCTAAAATATTTCTAGCTAAATAATTTAATTGATAATATTTCATTTTAAATTTTTTAATTAATAACTTATCTAATTATTTTAATATTCAATAATCACAAGTGGATTTAATTAGTTTTTTTTTTTAAAAAATTACTAATTATTATGAAAATGAATATTAAAAATATGAAATCTGTATATATAAAATACCTAGGCTGAACTCGACCAAACATATAAACCACAGAATGATTAGCTAAGGTAAAACTAGATAAAAATATTATAATAAACGATAAACTTGATTTATATCTAAAAAATTCTATTGATGATGCTAATAAAACAAAAAACGGTATAAATATAAATAACCAAGTTGAGTCATAGAATTTTTTAAAGATTAATTTTATATAATCTTTCAAATTTGCAGATATTATTTTAATTGAAATTTCTTTCTTTATATTCATATAAAGATTACTTTCTTGGTCTTTTATATAGTAAAGTTTATCTTTAGTAACATCTCTAATAACTGCATAACTTAATCCAAAATGGCCTCTTCCATTATAGTATTTTGATATAGCTTTACGATCATCTAAAATTGTAAATATTTCATTAAATAATTTTTTTGTTTCTTGATCTTTAAATAATTCCGCATCTTTTTTAGATGAGATATACATTGAGTCAATATAGATAAAATGAAATATACCCCTCTTACTATTGATCAAGTTATTATTTTCGTATTTAACATTATTTATTTTTTTATTAAAAATCATTAAAGAATTGTGAATAATGAAAATAGAGAGAAAACTAATAACGAGTAGAACAAGCGTTTTTTTTGAGGAATGAATTATGAATATTCCTAAATAAACTAATAAAATAATTGGGTATAGAAATAAAAATTGATTTCTGCTTATAAGCAATAAAATAACAAAAATTCCACTCCAAATAAGATTTCGAATACTAAGTTCATATATTAATTTGATTACAAAACTCACAAAAAAAAGTGAAAAAGAATAGCAAATTGGTTCTGTTAGTAATATGTCATAAAATTGAATTATTGGTAAAAATAAAAATATTGAAACAAGTAATTTTTTTAAAATATCTAAGTTAAAATATACACTTACAGTATTAGTAAATAAAATAATACTTAAACCTATAAGTAGAGTTTGTAAGATGATAACAGAACTTAGCGTTTTGAATATTGATACCATTAATTTAATAACAATTTGGTACAATGGAGTATTATTAAAACTTCCGCTTAAAAACCGTTGAGCATCAGAATACAATATAGGTTCAGAAGAATAGAAAAGTAAAATAAGTACCATAATTGAAATTACAATTTCAATTATGTTATCTTTTATTTTGTTCATACTAGATCCTAATTTTATATACTAAATTAATAAACTGAACAAAAACTTTCTAAGCTAGGTAATTATTAAGATTATTATTGAGGATTAATCTTTACTAATTAAGTTTAAAATATAAAAATTATTACATATAATTTAAATCATATGAAAATATTCAAAAAAAAAATAAGTTAATAATGCTAAACAAAATTTTGATAATATTCTGGTATATATTACATCCAAAATATTATCTTCACTTTTTGTCTTTAATTAAACGAAAGTTTTTATTTAATCACGATACACCTGAAAATCGTTATAAGGCGCAAAAGTGGGCAGCTTCAAAAGCTGTTTCTTATAGTGATGTTTTTAAAAAATTAGATATAAAAGGTGACTTATTTGGTTTAGATAATAGTACAATATTAGAAAGTCGTAAACTAGAAAAAAAATCTACAGTCAAAATGGGAGGTGCTGGACATATTCACTTGTTATTCGATTGTGTTAGGTTATTAAAACCTCAAAAAGTGATTGAGACAGGTGTTGCTTATGGGTGGTCAAGCTTAGCAATACTTAAAGCTTTAGATCAAACGAGTAATGGTAAATTGTATAGTGTGGATATGCCATATCCAAGAAAAAAAAATGAGAATTATGTTGGAATTGTTGTTCCTGAGTATTTAAGAAAAAATTGGACTTTAATAAAAAAACCAGATAATCCAGGCATTTTTGATGCTATAAATAGTACTGATGAGAAAACAGATCTTTGCCATTATGATTCTGACAAATCTTGGTGGGGTAGACATTATGCTTATCCAATTTTATGGAAATCATTAAAACCTGGAGGACTATTTATATCCGATGATATTCAAGATAATCTCTATTTTTTTGAGTATGTAAAAAATAAATCTTTAAAATTTGCTATAGTTGAATTGAATGGAAAATTTGTAGGGTTAATACGTAAACCATGAAATAATAAAGAAAGATTATTAATAACTTGAATTTATTTTTAAACCCTAATGTTTGATCTTGCTGGCTTTACTGCAATTAGTTTACTCTTTTTGACAGTTTTATTAATTGGAATGAAGTGGAAGGCTATTTCCAAAATAATTTATGTTGCACTTTTTGTTCGTATTTTATTTCTAATAATTAATAATTATTTTATTTCTTTGCCAGACGCAGACATGGATGCAGTAAATTTTGAATGGTGGGCTTGGCAATGGTCTAGAAACGGACTTTCAGATGTTTTTAATCATTACGTCGGACCTGATCCTTATTTTATTAGTCTCGTATTAGCAATTCCCTTCTCTTTATTAGGAAGAAGTATGTTATTTGCACAATCGTTTTCAATATTTTTTGGTATAGGATCTGTTGTTTTAGGATGGTTACTTGCAAAAAAATTATGGAATGAAAATATAGCTCAAAAAGTTGGTTGGACAATCGCTTTATTTCCAAGTTTAATATCATACTCAGTTATTGTAATGAGGGAGCCCTATATCAGTTTTTTTATATTAGTTGGATTTTATGGCATAGTAAATTGGGTTAAGTTTAATAATTTAAAATCCATTTTTGTCAGTATTTTTGGTTTTATGGCAGCAACTTTTTTTCATGGAGCTTCTATTATAGGTCTTATCATTTTTTTATTCGTAATTGTTTTCTATAGCCTTAAAAGATCACTGAAATTGATAAAAGCTAAAATTATTAGCATTCAATTGTTGATAATTATTTTTTTATCCACAATTTTATTTGTACTGTATGTCTCAAATAAAATTAGTATTCCATATCTTAAAAACTTTAAATCAACAAGTGATTTAGACAATATAAGATTTAAAATTCATATAAATACTAAGGGCGATGCTTCTTTTCCTGATTGGTTAAAAATAAATTCTAATAAAGAATTTATTTACAAGTTACCTATTAGGGCATTGTATTTTGTTTTTGCACCCTTTCCTTGGGATATTAAAAAATGGCCACATCTGCTCGGACTACTTGATGGACTTTTGTACATGTTTCTAGCTTATTTGATATTTTATAACAGAAAAATTATTTTGAAAGATCCTTCATTAAGAATAATTTTGTTAATTATATTATGTTATTTCATTACATTTGCTATTGGAGTTAGTAATTTTGGTACTGGCATAAGGCATAGAACAAAATTTGTTATTGAATTAATATTGTTAGCAGGACCTTTTATTCCAAAAATCTTTTTCTTAAAAAACCAAGATTTTAAAAATAAAATTATTTACGATGACAATGACAAAAAATGAAATGAAAATTCTACATATAATTACTGGTTTAGGTGACGGTGGTGCTGAACACACTTTATATAAGATTTGTAAATATGACTTTACTAATAAACATATTGTGATTTCACTCACAGATAAGGGGAAGTATTTTTCACTCTTAAAAAAGATTAAAGTAAAAGTTTATTGTTTAAATACTAATTTTTTTTCAATAAATAAATTTTTTTTGTTAATAAAGTTAATTCGCTTTATAAAGCCAAATATTGTTCAAACTTGGCTTGTGCATGCAGATTTTATTGGAGGCATAGCCTCACGAATTGCAGGTATTGATAATGTTATTTGGAATGTACGTTATTCCAAGATTCATAGAGGAAAAGCAAAGTTAACGACAATTTTAATTATAAAATTATTATCAAAAATATCATATTTTTTACCCAAATTAATTGTGATTGTTTCAAGAAGAGCTAAAAAAATTTATGAAATGGAGGGTTATGATAAAAAAAAATTTAGATATATTCCAAATGGTTATGATTTATCAATTTTGAAAGTATTAAAAAAAAAACAAATAAAATTTAAAAAAGCAAAAAAAAAATTACCATTGATTGGTTATGTAGCTCGATACGATCCACTCAAAGATCATTCAAATTTACTAAATGCAATTGCACTGATTAAAATGAAAGGTATAGTCTTTTCGTGTCTGTTAGTTGGTACTAATATTAATAAAAATAAAAATTTAATTAACGAAATAAAAAGACTAAAATTAACTAAATATATAAAATTATATGGACCAACAAAGGATATCTCAACTATAATGAATTTGCTTGATATACATGTTCAAAGTAGCAGATCTGAGGGGTTTCCCAATGTAGTAGCAGAAGCGATGTCATTTAAAACTCCTTGTATTGTTACAGATGTTGGGGACTCATCATATATTGTTGGAAAAACTGGTTGGGTAATATCACCAAACAATCCAATTAAGTTAGCAAAAGCAATCGAGTTAGGAATTGATGAAATAGGAACAAAAAATTGGAATAATAGATGTGAAAAAGCAAGAGAAAGAATCAAGGAAAAATTTAATTTAGGCAAAATGATTAAATCTTATAATAAAGTATGGACTAATGTTTTAAAAAAAAATAATAAAAAATTAAAAGCTTTAAATTAAAATATCTTGAGATTTAATGAATAAAGAAAAGAAAAAAATAATTGTTACCGGATCAGCTGGTTTTATTGGCTTTTCATTATGTATGAAACTTTTAGAGCGTGGTGACAATGTATTAGGTATTGATAATCATAACAATTATTATGATCCAAAGCTTAAAGATTCAAGGATTATAAAATTAAAAAAATATACAAATTATCAACACCATAAAATAGATATTAGTGATCAAAAAAAATTAGAGGAAATATTTACAAATTATACGCCTCAGAAAGTAGTTAATCTAGCAGCGCAAGCAGGTGTTCGTTATTCTATCCAAAATCCTTTTGCGTACATTCAAAGTAACATTGTTGGATTTTCCTATATTTTAGAAAACTGTCGCAATCAAAAAATTGAGCATCTTGTCTATGCAAGTACTTCAAGCATTTATGGTGCTAATACCAAAATGCCTTTTTCAGAACATGACAGTGCAAATCATCCATTATCTGTATACGCAGCATCTAAAAAATCTAATGAGTTGATGGCACATGCTTATAGTCATCTGCACCAATTGCCAACCACAGGCCTAAGATTTTTTACTGTTTACGGACCATGGGGTAGACCTGATATGGCTTTATTTAAATTTACAAAAGCAATATTGGAAGATGAGCCAATTGATGTATTCAATAATGGAAATCATACTAGAGATTTTACTTATATTGATGACATTGTGAATGGGGTTATTCAAAGCCTTGATAGCCCACCTTTAGTTGATGATAGTTGGGATAGTAATAAACCTGATCCTGCAAGTAGCAAATCTCCTTGGCGTGTATATAACATCGGAAACAATGAACCAGTTAAGCTTATGAATTATATTTATGCTTTAGAAGAAGCTTTGGGAAAAAAAGCAAAAATAAATTTTTTACCTTTGCAACCTGGCGATGTCCCAGATACCCATGCAAATGTTAAAAATATTTCAGAACAATTTAATTATAAACCCTCAATGTCAGTCGTTAAAGGTGTGGCTAAGTTTATTGAATGGTATAAAAATTATTATCAATTATGATTAATAATTTAAAAAATATTAATTTAGGTATTATTGGCATTGGCTATGTAGGTTTACCACTCGCATTGGAATTTGCAAAAAAAAGGAAAGTCATTGGCTTTGATATAAATTTAAATAGAGTTAAAGATCTTAAATCTGGCATAGACAAAAATTTTGAATTTAATAAGAAAGAAATTAAAAAGGCAAAAAATTTAAGTTTCACAAACAATATCGCTGATCTTAAAAAAATTAACTGTTTTATAATTACAGTTCCTACACCAATAAACAAACATAAGGAACCAGATCTAAAACCATTATCAAATGCAACCAAGATAATAGGAAATATATTAAAAAATGGTAATTTAATTATTTATGAGTCCACAGTTTACCCTGGTTGTATCGAAGAATTTTGTGTTCCTATTTTAGAAAAAGTATCAAATTTAAAATTTAACAGAGGATTTTTTTGTGGATATAGTCCTGAAAGGATTAATCCTGGCGATAAAAAGCATACTGTATCAAATATTAAAAAAATTACCTCAGGATCAACTCCACAAATTTCCAAATTAATAGATGATTTGTATAATGAAATTATTACTGTTGGTACACATAAAGTATCAAGTATAAAAATTGCTGAGGCAGCTAAAATTATTGAAAACACTCAACGAGATTTGAATATTGCTCTAATTAATGAGCTCTCTATTATTTTTAATAAATTAAATATTGATACGCAGGAAGTACTAGAAGCC
>MDTB01127346.1_pt1 | contig 11230 bp, 8 predicted proteins | sample 811161 | NCBI WGS metagenome assembly MDTB01 (sample SAMN05326650, study PRJNA326480) | marine metagenome | isolation source: seawater | place: Mediterranean Sea | collected 2009
CTGTCTCAACGAATCGTCCGTGACACTCTAAATCTTGTATTGGACGGATCACCATGTCCATCGAACCGTTTTGAAAAGATTTTCGACCAGCATTATCGCGGTCATGGCGAGGCGAATATTTTGAGTGACGTGCTGAAGAGACGTCTGACGAGTCGTACGTTGCCCGAGGCCGATCGATAGAATTTTGCTTTGGGGGTTTCGCTGGGGCCGGAAGCTACTAAGAATGCACGGGCATATGAGTCACGAAAAGTCACAACCCGAGGCGTATGAAAAGGACAGGGCATCCGTAAGTAATTAGCCATGCCATGGCCGTATACGTAACGTACTTGACGACCGCGGCGCCGACAATGTTCCAGTCACTTTTGGAGAGCTTCCTTAACTTTCCTCTCGCGTCGATTCTCAAGATGGAGCGAAATCCGAGAATCATACACGCCTTTAAGACAGTCCTTGCGAGCATCATTACAAAGAAACCAATCAGTAATTTGAGAGATGCGAGAACCTTCCAGTCTAACGTGCTCCCATCAAACACAGCGAGATCCTGTTTGATCGCGTCGACGGTATTGAACGTGAGGTACGCGTTAGATCCTACCAAGAGACCGTTCAAAATACCACAGATCAACGTATTTTGGTAAAACGTGGGTGTGGATGGAACGGGTTGCGGATGTAGAGCGATGAATGTGAACATAACAACATTAATCCACAACACACCGCCCGTTGATCTGCGTAACCATTCATCGATGTACGGCATTGTGAATACATGAAGGATCAGAACGGCCAGACCAAGCAATAATCCACCGTATATATCAGTGGGAGTATGCATACCAAGATAAACACGCCCGACAGAGAGGCTAAGTGTCCACAGAGCTACAAGAAGCAAACCCATCCAGAGCGGAACGAGCTCCTCAACATTATCTTTGTGATACGTGAAGCAATAAAAAAGGACATATCCAGAGTTTGAGAGCGCGTTCATTGTATGCGTGCTCGGAAAACCGTAATCCAAACATCCAGTCGAATCCATCGTTTTGACTTTGTAAATACCCCGTGCACTCGGACGAGGAAGTTGAAACACATCCTTCATCACATTGCCAGCCAGAAGGCCAGTCTGCACCAGAAAGGTTAGATGACGTGCGAGACGGTCATCGACCATCCAGAACAAAATCGGGAGAACGAGAAGATAGAACTCCTCCTCCGCGCAAAAGGACCAAGCTGTAAAGTACACATCGAGGATAGGGTGACGAAAGGCCTGTTGTGTGCGGTAAACAGTTTGCGATCCTGCCAAAACGCGATCTCTCTTGAGTTTCTTGAACTCCGACACGGAGGGTTTCAAGTACAACCTGAGCAAGACGAACGTGGCACGAGAATCTCACGGCAGTCACCAGGGAGAGAATGAAACAAAAGTACGACAGGAGCATAGGAAGACACGTACCAAGCGACAGGAAGTGCAACGAGGGATGTAAAGATTGACCTTGCCCGATTTAGATTCTTATCGAAGGCCACGCCGAGCGTGATTCCTCCATGTTCGAGACGCTGGGTGGTGTCGCTGTTTCCTAGGAAGGACAATTTCTGATTTGCTCTCTGTATGTCGAAGGCTTTGTTGCTTGTCTTATGACAAGGTGAGCACGACGGAAGACCGTCCGCATTTTCGAAAAAAAACTCCTCCTCTCGTCCGCCTTGCATGGCTCGCGTTTCCTTCACGACAGGCTGTCTGATGGAGAAGGATAAAATTTTAGCAACAGTCGATTAAAAAAAAAGGCCACAATCTTTTTGTTGGGTCCCGGAAATTGAACACCGAGGGTAGCTTTGATTGAGCGCAGATGCCCTTCCGGCTTGTGCTGCGAAGCCGATTATTTTCCTTTCCTCATCCCCCGTTGGTCTCTTGTAACTTTTCTCGGCATGGGAATGATTATATTTCTCTTACGTTGCCTTCGGTTTTAATAATACAGAAAGGAGAGGGACGCCCAAGCACAATCCTGAGCCCGCGTCACCCACAAAAAGTCTGTAACGACGTCGTATTCTCAAATCGTTATCGCGATATTCTTTGCATCACAGTGTCGAAGTAAGAAATTGAATCAACAATATGTACTTTGACGTTTCGTTTCATCCCTCCGGTCAATAATATCACTGTTTTGATTGCAAATGCGACGATGCGTGTCCAAGAGAGACACGAGACGATCCATCAAGTCTCGATCGAGGTCCGTTTGAAAGTCAAGTATATTTGAGACCGCACGATTTATCTGCCAAACTATTCGCTCATTGATTTGAGCAACATTACAAGTAGACATCGATGCCGTTAAAAGCGGGCGATTCGAGAAGAACCGTTGAGAAATTGGCCTCTGGATGGCTGTTGCCACCTCCGCATTCGACTTTCCTCTCGCCAACGCGTCACAGCACCTGCTCTCCAAAACCAAGAGATCGCCTAATAGGGCCGACAAAGGCCTTTCACAATAAGATAATAAACGCTCTAAAACGTATTCACATTGTTGAAGATACCGTTTGAAAGTTTGAGATATGACTGGTCCTTTGGGTTCACAAACTTGAGGAGCGCTGCGTCGCGAAATATTTGAACGTAAACAACCAGTCTGTCATATTTTCGGTAAAACTAAAAAAAATAAATAGACATACATATTTTTATCTTGAATGCAATGGGTAGAATGTTCTAACTCGAAAGATGAAGGCACGACAGAAATCCGATCGAGCTGCGAATCCATAGGAAGATGAATTATCTGAGATCGAGGCGTCTCGTGGCTGATGCCATGAGACAATTTCTCTTCGCACATGCTCTCTTCTCGACGACGAACGAAAACGTCGCCCTGTCGAGCGACGTCTTCTGAGCCCGCGCTGTGGGTCCATTCACCGACCTCGTCAAAATCGGGAGGATATAAGAGAGGCGGCTGCATAATATTCTTATGGATGATTATTTTCATATATTTTTTGAACGTTCAGAAAAGAAACGAGTCCTCTCGTAACAAACGGTCGTCAAATCACTATATTATTTTGGATATGCTATAATGCGGTTTCGGACTGAATTCGTTGCGCGCTTGGTCTAATGGCATGATTTCTGTTTTGGGTACAGGAGGTTCGGGGTTCGATTCCCCGAGCGCGCCTTCTCTTTTCGCAACCAAAAAATTTTTTTGTCCAGCAAATATATTATTATAAAGCCCACTTAATTAAAAATAAAGTAAGTTTAGGTAAGAATTAAGGAAACTAAGATTGACTCGTTCTCTTTTAAGAGCGAAAGGGGAAGTATTCGTCGTTAACGCCCTTTTACCCACTTTTCTGGCGCGTCTTCTGGCGAACTCACCGATGTGGTAAATGACCGATTAAGTATGGGGAAAACGAGATTGGAGACCTTCTATCTCGCAGAAATTCAAAAGGGAAAAGCAAATTTAAAACCTTTAGTTAGATAGAATTGAGCAAAAAACTTAGTTTGCAAAAATAGAGTGAGAAAAAGTGCGTGCGACCAAAGAAAAAGTCCTTTTGCACCTTTGCTGATTTAAAACGCCACCCAGTCGGCGTTTTAAATCAGCAAAGGGCTGTCGGCGTTTTAAATCAGCAAAGGTGTAAAACAAAATTTCCCCCAAAATGAAGCGTTCTGATTGGTTCGGAAAGTGGTGCTCCAGATCAACCGGTCGCTCTGTGTCAGTGTTGATCGCGCGTTTCGTTTTCCGTGCACCTCGAGTCAGTTCCCTCAGAAGATGAAAAACAAAGTGAATGCTCACGATCGCGATGTTTCTCGCAAGGAGGTGAAGAAGAAAAAGAAGAAGAAAAAGAAGAAGAAGAAGAAAAAGATGAAGGAAAAATTGATCGAGGGTAAAAAGATGAACAAGAAGCAGGAGGAGGAGGAGAGGATGAGTTCAGCCTCACCTCCGACGAAACAAGGTTCCACACGAGATTTCCGGTTTTATGCCGAATCGGAACCAAAAATTGATTGCATCATCGTACGTTCACCTCCATCCGAAGAAAATTATAAAAGCACGATAGCGTGTGAAAACACACGCTCTTCTCTTGAGGAAGACATCGACTACGGCGATGACGAATTCGAAGATTACGAGGACGACGAATTCGAAGACGACGACGGAGTGTCGCATTCGAAAACACTTGATACATGTACCTCAGCTGTACGTTCTGCGCCTCGATTAAATAAACGCCAAAGACGCAAGGTGCACGGCCTGAATGGGTTCGCAAATCAGGCTGATCTTCGTCCCGAATCTTATTCCCCTCTCTCGACATTTTCGCACAACTGCTTTCGCTTGTTTTACTTGCCTCCAGTTGGAACGTACGATCAATATGTTCGTCACGTGAATTCAGGCGCACTGGCGCAAACCTTCGCTCAAACGAATGAAGATGATCGATCTGTCCGTGTTCAGACCGAGCGTTGTTCTTCGGCGGAGTTCGGTGTGCAGGCACCTGACGATTTGGGTACGGACAAGACGTCAATGTCGAGAGCGTCTTTTGCTCAATCTTTACGTCGCGCCACACGCACTGTTTCGAGATATCTCCGGGAGTTCGACGATGAAAGAGATCATAAAATTGTTGAAGAAGATATTCACACGGCGTTTGTGACCCGAAACCGTGAAGCGTTGAAACAATCGTTGACGCGGGGGACGTTGCCACGAGTACTCAACGTCGGAAAACGTCCTATTGTCGATGTGATCGTGTCACCCGACCGCACTGTCTTAACCGCGTATGGAAACGCCCGATATGATGCCAAAAATGTTGCGAATAGTAACAACAGTGAAGCAACGAACGCGTTTGTCGACGAATATAATCATAAGAGTCTCGTTGTCTTGTGGAGGTTCGATTTTGTGCGTCATGTTCTTCTCGCGAGTGGGCAGTTGACGTGTTGTGCACACGACGAAACACATTCTCTCGTTTTGGGTGGTACGAGAGAAGGTTCCGTTGTGCTTTGGGAACTTTCTGGCGACACGCGCGAATCTCAACGACTCGCCATGTCTCGATCGCTGGGACTTCCACGCAACACAGTGCGTCGTCACACGTGCAGCACAGACGAAATCACGAGCATGGAGACGCATGATCGTACAATTTGCCGCGTCATGTTTTTGGCAACAGGGGATCGAGTGCGCCGAACGATAGCATCTGTGGACGAACGTGGCGTACTTATCGTATGGCGGCTCTATCGTCAAGGTTCGTCGATGTGCCTCGATAAGCTCTCTCGAGTTTCCTCGTTCCACACGCCAACGTTGAAGTACTCGGTCGCTTCGGACCTGACGTGTGAAGATGAGACAAGCTCAACGTTTCTTATCGGAACATCACGAGGCGACATCGTGCGAACGTCACGTTTTGACGACATACTCGTGAGACCTCCCCGACGATTTCATCGAAATGAGGTCATCAGGTCTCTTCTGACCTCATCGTCCGTCGCGGTGACCTCTCTGTCGATGTCACCGTTTCCTCGATCATCGTTTTCATTGGCGTGCAAAACGCGCGGATACGTTCTTGCGTCCTTCGAAGATGGTTGCATTTCCTTGTACGATACATTTCATGCTGCCCCACTTCGCACATGGTACACTTCGTCCTCAACGAAAGAGACGAAGGCTTTGCGTGTTCGATGGTCGTCGAGTGTTCCGGGAGTGTTCTTTGCACTCCTTGCGAGGGGTGAGCTCCAGACATGGGATCTCCTTCAGCGACACGACGGCCCGATCATGGTGGACGATCTCCATGAAATCATCAAGACTGAACGAGTCGTACTTTTCGACGTGAATGGAAGAGACGTCTGTATTTGTGGTTCGAACGGAGATGTGGTGCGCCTTCGTTTGAGGGCTTGCCTCGGGCGCTGCAGCGACATGGAGGGGCGTGAGCGATCTCTATCAAGGGCCTTAAGGTATCTTCCGTTATAACAAAAGAATATTAGTTCGCTGAACGCATTTTATGGGTGGCTTGGAGACACCAACGGGCCGAAACGCCTCTGGTGATTGCCGTGCTTTGCGCTGCCCGGCGTGTCTCATTTTCATTCAACACACGAAAAGCTCACGCGTTCGTACCGTCTCCATCCATTTCGCGTAGATCGTTCGAGACAAAGAGCTGTCGGAGTAGATCACCGCCATCAACTGTATCACTATATCCGTCGCTATGGATTTGATGGTTTTGATCTAGGGATTGATCGAATGTATGTCCCTGAAGCACCTCTCTCCGGGACGCAGGACAATATTGAGGGCGAGGAACAGAAGGATAAGGTTGCGGTCGAAAGAGAACTTGGCTCGGTATCATTCTGATGCGTGGTCGCTGACGTCGAACGCATCGATGCGTTGTATTCGAATTATGCCTGTGAAATAACTCTACTGGTCGCGGGGGAGCCCTGGGACTCCGCGGAATTCCGTATTGATACGGAGGATACGAGTTCGTCTTGGTCTCCGTGGTCGTTCCGCAACTGGGCCAAGGATTTTCTACGAACGATACCTGGTAAAAGACACCACGTTGGCATCGCGTCGCATTAAATCTGTTCTTGCGTTTCTGTTTTGTCGTTGGGAAGACTCTCGTTCTCTTACGTCTCTGGTGGGTTCGAGCGGGACTGGGACCGCGCGCGTCGGACATCTCTCTCTTTTTCGGAGTGATTCGTTGCGGACAAAAGCAAAATAATGAGAAGATGTGGTACGTTTTTAAAGACCCTCGACGGCGTGCGTACGATGACGCTCAATAGGCATGTGTCGCGCTCGCAGACACTGAACGATGGATGGAAAAGAGAGCGTCTCCTTCCTCTCCCCTGCTTGCTCTTGTCTGGCTCCGCAGCGAGTGCGTCGCGTCGCTGGGGCGTGTCCTTCAGCCGTTCGAGCCCATCATCCATCCAACGCGCTTCTCTAATTCGTCGAGAAGGAATCGCACGTCACCCACTTCACGCGTCGACGAGTGAACAATTACACTTCGATTCGTTTGAACAAAGTGTGTGTGTGTGAGAGAGAGAGAGAGAGAGAGATCATGTCGGAAAGTCCCGATGGGAGGAGGAACCAACACAGCATCAACGCGGCGGCGATTGGATCGACATCGTCAATGTCAACGAACGAAACGATCGACGAAGGGAGCACAACCGCGTCGATGAGACGACGCAAACGAACACAGTCTTCGGAATCAATAGATAATACCTACGCAACGTGCGTTGATCCGAAAAGTCGATCGAGCGGCGACAATTACGACGAAAATGACGGACCCGGCGGGGAAAAAACGTCGCGACGCCTTCAAATGTGTAGAAAGGAGAATATCGCTATCCCTGTTGTTTACTTTATAATGGGAATGACCATCAAGCTTCCAATGGTAGCCCTTCGAGAGTATATGCGAAAAGTGCTGAGAGTCGATCCAGACACACAGACTATGGTATTGCAAGTACTCGCAACTATGCCCTGGCATTTGAAGCTTTTTTTTGCCTTCCTCTCGGACTCGCTCCCCATCGCTGGACAACGACGGAAACCCTACATCACGCTCGGTGTCCTCACATGCGGGACGATGTGGACAATATTTGGGGGTCTTGCAAATGCACCGGGCTTGGTGTTGACGTCCTTTCTGCTTTTCGGTGCGCAGTTCGGACTCGTCATGACGGACGTGAACGTCGATGCTGTAGTTGTGGAGCGCGTGTCAGAAGAGAAAGATGAGGACGTGGGCACGCTTCAGGGCCTCATGTGGCGCCTTCGCTACTTGGGCGCATTCACGGGCATGATTTCTGGTGGCTTACTTCTGGATATGGGTCATTTTTCAGAGCAGCAAATTTTTCTTCTCGTAGGATTCTTGCATCTCGTCCTTCAGATTCCGTTCGTCCTCTTTCTTGCCGAGCGAACGTTTCAAACAAAGCGAACCGTCGATTTGCAGACAAGACGTATATTCGAGGCAATATCGGACAAGCAAATTTATCAACCGCTACTCTTCCTCCTCTTCTCTGGCGTGATGCCGAGTAATGGCGACGCGTTCGCGAATTTTCTTCTCGGCCCTCTCAAATTCACCGATTTTGAATATGCGAGTATCGCAGCGGTCTCAATCATCGCACTCATTGGCGGTATTACCATCTATGACACGTTTCTACGGGACGCCAATATTCATCGATTATTTTACATCATTATATGTGTACAGTCGGCCCTGAAGCTCACGCAGCTCATTTTGGTCTACCGTGTCAATACAACTTGGGGTATCAACGACTATTGGTTCTCGTTCGGGGACGAGGTCATCAACGATGTGTTCAACTTCATGCTTCAAATGCCGATTCTAATTTTTGCAGCAAGAGTGTGCCCAAAAGATGTCGAGGGCTCAGTGTATGCGTTTCTGACGATGGCCATGAATGTGTCGGGCTCAGCAGGAAACACCGTGAGTTCGATTCTCACACACTCCCTCGGTATTACGTTGACGAACTTTGATCGTCTCGGTACGCTGACTGTGATATGCGCCACGTGCAATCTCCTTCCAATGCTTTTCGTCCATCTGCTGCCGTCGTACATATCAGACGTGAAGCGTATTGCGCGACATACACCCAAAAAAAGTCGTTACGGTGCCGTTGTGCTCGCATGTGTACTGCTATTTTTCTTGTGGTCTCTGATATCGGCCTTTGTGAACATCGCCAAGTCACATGGGGGGAGGGATGTTGACAGTCAAAATGCGACGAGAACACATCGAGTGATGATGGAATCTGCGCATTCAAACGTTGACAACGATCAAGACCATCGCCATTATCATACCGAGGGATACAGCTCGTAATTGCGACAAGAAGGACGACGAGAGCAACACAAGAGTCCAATGTGACGTGGGGCGATGCCATTCGCCCGCTCCTCGCGCGTTCGCTTCGGCCGTACCGCAAACGAAAGCGCCATACTCCGGGTAGATAGGTTCCTTGTATTTGGTATAAGAGTATGCCCTTTCCTTTTCTTTGGTTTGATCTTGCCCAATCACCAGACGACAAAAGAAGGGGAACTGCTTTATTTGGCCAATACGACCGGAATGCAGGAAAAGGGGGATAGAAAGATAAGGAGAGGCTGAAGCATGGTGACGTGTGTCCGCTGATCCTCTAAAACCCGTTTATCGCCCTCTCCTCCATGCGAGTGCAGCCCGGGTGTCATCCGCGTCCGGTGATCTTTGTTTTACCTTATACCATGACAGAACGACAATGAACTTATCCTTTAAAACTTAGTAGCTATGAACATAACCCCCCTCTCCCGCTGACCCGAAGAGTGCGGTTGGGGTGATACGGAAAAGGCCCGATGTCGCGTCTCACGAGGCGCCATCACGACAAAACTTCAAAACAGATGCATTTGGTTCATTGGCCTTTCTTTCGAGACGAGCCGCGGTGAGAAGTTCGTGAAGACCAGAACGTGAACCACGTCACGTCAAGAGCAATACAAAGGCCGATGAACCGTGTCTCCTATTCACTTTTTCTCGTTTCGTCCACTCGTTCGCAACTCAATACGAGAAAGCCGACGCGTTCGATTGTTCTTCTTAGCTCAGACACATCGGCATTTCCGTGTACGAGCGCAAGCGATTGATTGTTTCTCGTCGGCAACAGCGAGACGTTCAGCTCTTCCACACCATCTACTTTCCATAGAGCCTGAGAGATGGTCTTGACACACGACCCACACGTAGTTCCTCCGACACGCAGACGAATACCTCCAGTCACACGACCGTCTGACGCGTCGACCGCTCTGAGACGGACGTAATTTCTAATATCCTCCTCATCCTCATCGCATTCGCCTTTTCTCGTCCACACTTGTCGTCGTCTCGATGTATCCGCATTGGGCTCTTGACAACATGGATCGAGATCGACCGTGAATGCATTTGCCTCCATGGAGAACAATATGTGGCCACATGACACACCGACAATCACAGCTAAAACGTATATACCCACGTATGTCATGACGACGAGCATCAGTGCGTACGCTACGGTCAACTGTGAAGCGATCGCTATAAACATCATGGTATTATATTGAAGCACTCGAAGTGCTCGTTGACGAGAAAAGACACAATCTAATGTTTCATATGTCGAAAATCCATGACGTGAGTTTCTTATCCATCGTCTCGTGCGCACCAAAATACCATTGAGTATTCCAAGTCCAACGACTGCAATCATCGACAGAACAAGTTTCCAAGTTTCGTCGATTGTCCACTGCTCAAGAAACAAATTCAGACAAGGATTTGCACCGGTCGGAGACCAAACAAACCCTTTCATCATCATACTCGTTCCTGTTCCTACACAAAATGGAGTTGATGAGACGTTGTCCGAGAGCGATCCGCATAATCCTTCGAAGTCTTGATTCAGCCCATTGCACATGCGCACAAAGTTCTCGCAGCCCTCCATGTTAGGCATGTCAACACACAACTCCGCGAGATCTAAGAGAGGGTCCGGACATTCAGACATGCTGTGTGATTTACATTTATTGCAACCGGCCATGCCACTCATTGTTGAACAGATGGACAAGACACTCTCAACGGCACTGTCTCTGGTGACCAGATTTGGTATGAACGACTTGGTCTTGCAAGCGTCTATTACGGACCCGCTCTGTTCGCACATAGAACGATAATTGACGCACTTTCCATTCACACCCGTCAAATTTGACCCCGTCTTCGTGCTACACGTGTCGGCAAGTAGACTCAAGGGGTCGCAGTAAGTATTTGAAAGGACATCTCCGCTCTCGCACTTTCGTCGAATGTCACATCCGGGTTCCCATTCTTGCATCTTGCAGATCACTTCCTGTACGTTGTAGGGGTACGCGAAAAAATGAGTGAGAACGATTCTTTCTCTTTTTTTGATTGATGCGGGGACGTACTAAATCGGATGTGGCGTTCGGATAGATGTAGGACGCGCACGAGGACATTTGAGGCATCGTCACGCAGCTCATCGCCCCAAAGTGGTCCTTCGAGAATCTTCGTTCTCGACGAAACCCCGACATCTCTCTCACTCACTCCCTTTTCTACAACGATGTTCTAATCGACTACGAAACGCGCTTCGACGTAAGGACCAATGATATGACTAAAATTCACTCTATGAGTGCTCCCTGTGTTGTCCAATCTGTCAAACGGAAGGAAGGAGTGTCGCCTGCACGTTGTGCGTGGATCTCTCGGCGTCGCTGGTCAGTCCTCTGCGGGCTCAAGTTGAACAGCAGGCACGCGCAGCAACGTCTGTGTTTGAGATTCATCCGAACCTCGAAGACGTTGGTCTGGGTGAACAAACTCCCTTCGAAACCGACCGCCTCCCACTTTCCATCACATTCAGAGGTTGCACGCCACGTGACTCGTTCGGTATCTC
>MDTB01042826.1_pt1 | contig 11229 bp, 10 predicted proteins | sample 811161 | NCBI WGS metagenome assembly MDTB01 (sample SAMN05326650, study PRJNA326480) | marine metagenome | isolation source: seawater | place: Mediterranean Sea | collected 2009
AAACATGGTGATATTACGTCACGAATTCTAGACGACTGTAATAAAATAAAAGACTCCATATTTCTTAACTTTGAAAGTTTACTACCTAACGGGTTAACTTTTATCGGTGTGGTTGGCTACCTCTTTTATTTATCATGGCCACTTGCCTGTCTAAGTTTAATTGGTGCCCCAATTTTCATTTTCACTCTTAATTATTTTTCAAAGCGGTTACGAAAAGTCAGTAAACAGCTTCAACAAAACACCGCTGATTTAACTCAAATGATTCAAGAATCTCTAATCAATATGAAGATCATTCAAATTTATACCGCAGAAGAAAAAAATATTAAACGATTCAATCATATCCAAAAAAGATATATGAAAGGGTACATAAAAGAAATTAAGTTTAAAATAACCCGAGAACAAATCGATGCTTACAGCCAATATTTTATCTTTTTGATTATTTTATGGTTCGGTGGATACCTTGCGTTAAATGATCATATTTCAACATCAAATTTAATGTCTTTTTTTACTGGCATTGTTCTTTTAGTTGAACCGATTATTATCTTAACCAAAATCTATTCATCGACATTTCAAGTCACAGCATCGATTGAACGAGTATCTGTTTTAATGAATCAGACCATACAATACGAAGGGCACTCTATGCACCCAACGGTTCCCCTTTCATTTGATTCTATATTTTTTGATGATGTTTCTTTTAAATACCCAGGTTCTGATATTTTTGCATTGCGTCATATGTCCTTCAAGATTAATACCGGCGACCTTATAGGCATTGTGGGTCCGTCGGGTTCAGGGAAATCCACCCTCGTTAATCTTATTGCAAAATATTACTTGCCAAGCTCAGGAGATATCCACATTGATGATCAATCCATTGCTGCATTATCTTCATCACAGCTTCGTTCGAATATTGCTTATGTGCCTCAGGAATCACTGTTATTTAAAAGTACTATTTTAGATAACTGTCGGATTGGCAACCCAAATGCGAGCATTGAAGAAGTTGTTGACGCTTTAAAACTCGCCAATGCTTGGGAATTTGTTCAGAACCTTCCCAAAAAAATGCTGACAAAAATTGGGACCCAAGGGCTGACTTTATCGGGTGGCCAACGCCAACGGTTATCAATTGCACGGGCCATTTTAAGTCGACCTAAGTTACTCATTTTAGATGAAGCGACTTCCGCACTTGACTCGCAATCAGAAGAAAAAATACAAGTTGCCATTCAATCCCTAAAAGGAAAGTTTACAATGATCATTATTGCTCATCGATTATCCACCATTAAAGATGCGTCACGCATTATTGTATTGGATTCAGGGAAAATACAACAAATAGGCCATCACAACGATTTAGTCAAAGATGATGGGATTTACCTTCAATTACTAAAAAAACAAATGGTTCATTCCTAATATTAATTCGGTTGAAAATAAACTTTTTATGGGGCATACTTTGATCATGTCCGATTGGATTTCGTTTTTAACCAAATTATGTGATGTTGCTGACGACATTGCACTTCATTATTTTAATCATTCTAAATTAGATGTCACTATTAAAGATAATATGACCCCAGTATCCGCCGGTGATTTGGCCATCGAAAATGAAATTCGGTCATTGGTACAAAAAGAACACTCTAATTTATCTATTATCGGAGAAGAATACGGTGAAACAACTGCAGATTCATCAATAAAACTTATTATTGATCCCATTGATGGCACTAAGAATTTTATTCGCGGGCTTCCATTTTTTGGCTCTTTATTTGCAATTGAAGAGCAAGGTAACGTTGTTGCAGGTATGGTATCAGCACCTGCTTTATCCGATCGGTGGTGGGCATCCAAAGGTCAGGGCGCATTTTATAATGGAAAAAATATTAGTACCTCTAATGTTTCTAAACTTACTGAAGCCAATGGATTTTATGGAAGCCTCTTTGGATCAGAAGCAAGCTCAACATCTGAACCCGTTATCAACTTGTTAAAAGATACCTATCGCCAACGCGGGTTTGGTGACTTCTATCCACATATGTTGGTTGCAATGGGTTGCGGGGAATATGCTATTGATTTCAAACTGAATGTTTGGGATATTGCACCATTAAAAATTATTGTTGAAGAAGCGGGCGGTATTTGCAGTGATACCAATGGAAATAACTCGATTTATTCAGGAAATATTATTTCTTCAAATCAACAATTGCATCAAACTGTATTAACTTATATCAAAGGGTGTGAATAAATCTTTGAATTCAAACGCTAAATTGATTAAAATAAAGTAAGGGGTTTAATGGAGGAACTAAATGATCGATTTAGCTATTAATGTTACAGAAAATAAAAGTTGGCAGGTTATTACCTTAAAAGGTGAACTTGATGATTATCAAGCGTCAAAATTAACCCAGACGTTTAACAAACTTATCGAGGAAGTTGATTGCCATCAAATAGTTCTGGATTTAGACAACGTTTCTTTTGTTGATAGCGTCGGATTGGGTACCATTGCGATTGCAGGTAAAAAATTACTAGAAAAATCTGGGCACCTTCATATTGTTTGCACCCAAAACAAAATCTCACAAATGGTCACATTGTCTGGTATTATTAACGCCACTAATGACACCATACAGTTATTTTCTTCGACTGAAGATGCTATCGCTACACCAAATTAATTAAGTTCTTTGCGTTGGTGGTTTTTTATTGGGAAGTTTGTCCTAAAATTGTTCATGCTTTCTCGGTCTAACTCAGCAATAATTGTCGTGCAGTGATCTTCACCTGCTTCTGCAATCACATCCCCCATTGGATCAATAATTAAACTATGACCGAATGTTTTGATATCATTTGCACCGATGCCACATTGATTCGGAGCAATAACAAAGCACTGATTTTCAATGGCACGTGCTTGACATAAAATGTGCCAATGCTTTTGGCCAGTTTCAAAAACAAATGATGAAGGAATGGCTAGTATTTCGGCGCCATGATTAAAATACCAACGAAACAATTCAGGAAATCTTAAATCATAACAAATACTTAAACCGACTTTCCACCCATGAATATCAATAATTTCAGGCTTGGTCCCTGGAATGTATTTATTGGATTCTAAAATGTTTTTATCTTCTAACATCACATCGAATAAATGCATTTTCCGATAAATGCCATAAATTTCACCTGATGGATCAATAACAACACTGGTATTGTATGCTTTATTATTAATGCCAGTTTCTGGAATACTCCCTCCGATAATGAACATATTCATATCTTTCGCTGATTGTTGTAAAAATTGAATACTTTTTCCTGATAATTTTTCAGTGTAATTTTTTTCATGAAAATTCATTCGCCTGTAATTAAAAACTTCAGGTAACACCAAAACATCTGGCACTTTAGGCAAAGAATCCAGCTCTGATTTAATACAATCAAGATTTTTTTGGACGTCTGTTCCGCTATTTAATTGCATTGCGGCTACAGTTAATTTTGAATTGGCTCTATGTTTTTTATTCATTTTTTTCTATCATACTATAAAATGAATACTTTAGAACTCATTAAATTTGCACTTGATGAAGATATTAAATCAGGAGATCTAACTGCTGATTTATTGCTTGATCAATCCATTCAATCCACTGCAACCATATTTGCAAAGTCAAAGGGTGTGTTTTGTGGCAATGAAATTATTACTGCCATTGAACCGCTTGTAACCTCAATTTCGTTTTCTAAAGTCCTCACTGATGGCGCCATTGTAAAACCCAATGATCCATGTGTTCAATTACAAGGTCCACTAAAAACAATTGTTGAAATTGAACGGACGTTATTAAATTTTCTGCAGCGATTAAGTGGTATTGCGACCATTACACATGAATTTGTTCATGGTTTAAATGACCCTTCAATACAAATTCTGGACACACGAAAAACAACTCCTAATTTACGAGACCTTGAAAAGAAGGCGGTTGTTGCTGGTGGGGGATTTAACCATCGCTTTGGTCTTTTTGATATGATTCTTGTCAAAGAAAACCACTTGCATCGTTATGTGAATGAGTTTGGCCTGGATGCCTTTAACTTAAAAATTAAGCATCAAAAACAGGCATTTCCTGATATCCAAATCGAGGTAGAAGTGTCTTCATTGACAACATTAACACAACTGGATTTATCTTTTATTGATATTATCATGTTTGATAATATGTCGATTGATAAGTTAACACCATGTATTGCTTATATGAATAAAAAAGCACCGACAGTGCTCAAAGAAGTATCGGGAAATATTTCTTTGAATTCAATTTCTAGGTATCAAGGGATTGACATTGACCGCATAAGTATTGGATCATTAACACATTCAGTTAAAGCACTGGATTTATCTTTACTTGTACTATGATAGATTTTAATAAAGAAACCGATTACAAAGACTTTGATCATGATGGGCTTTTGGCTCATGCCAATGATTGTAAAAACTGCGCCCTTCATGAAGGTCGAACCAATGTTGTATTTCACTCTGGACACCCCAACGCTGATTTAATGCTTATTGGAGAAGGACCTGGGCAGCAAGAAGATGAAGAAGGCGTGCCTTTTGTTGGCCGATCTGGCCAATTATTAACGAAAATATTAGAATCGGTTCAAATCCATCGTGACGATATTTATATTGCAAACACTGTAAAATGTCGACCACCAAATAATCGAACCCCAAATCCATCTGAGATGGCTGCCTGTAGTGATTATTTAATTCGTCAAATTCAATTGGTAGAACCAAAAATCATTTGTTTGGTAGGTTCGGCTGCTATAAAAGCGATTTTGGGAAAAACAGAATCGATATCAAAAATACGAGGACAATGGATCACCGCGTCGGTTGGTTACATGTCAGATGAGTTATATATCATGCCCATTTTTCACCCCGCCTATTTGTTAAGAAATTCTTCTAAAGAAAAAGGTGCCCCAAAATGGTTAACTTGGAACGATATGAAGGAGGTCAAGGCCGCCTTGTCTTTTTATGATATAATGAGTAAACAATGAACCCAAATCAAGAAAAACCAACTCAAAAGAAACCAAAAAAAAACTCTCGACGTCGCCCTAGAAAGCATCCATCAAGCAGTAATAAAACAGAGGGTAGAAACCATAAAAGAAAAAATAATCAACGCAATTCCAAGTGGAATCGGCATCGTATTTCAGATCATTTTATGAAGCGAGATTTTGACTCACGTGAGAAGGATTGCACGACATGCACTGGAAGTTTACGAATCAGCCTGGGACTGGTTGGTATTATTGAAGCATTGCGGGCAAAATTAAATCAACGTGTTGATATTTTAACTGGGTATTATTGTTCGGATTGTCGTGAGAAAAAATATGGTATTAAACGTGATCATCACCATAGTGGTGTTGCGGCTGATATTCGAGTGAATAATATGTCAATCACTGAGCTATTTTTAGTGGCAGAAACATTTCCAGAAATTAAAGGCCTTGGTATTAATTTCGATGATAATCATGTTCATATTGATACGCGTAAAGAAGATGAACGACAAACCTGGGTTGAAAAAGATGAAGAATGGATTTTATTAACCGAAGAAAATCGAGATCAATTTATAATCCCAACTCATAATGACGAATCAAACGATACTGAAAACACTGATTCATAATTTTTGTGATTTTTTAACCCTTCAAAAACAACGATCCTCACATACTGTTTCGAATTACTCTCGAGATATCCATCAATTTTTTCGAATTGTTGCTCTATATGATCCTGTTAAAATTTCTGACGAAACTGTTTTGACGTATTTAAAGCAACTCAATCAAGATGAACTAAACCAACGAAGTATTCATCGTAAAATAAGTTCACTTGATCAATTTTGGCGATATTTAATCCATACTTCAATTACTGATCATAACCCATGGGTGTCAATCAGGCGGCCAAAAATAAACCAAAAAATTCCGGTTTATCTTGAAGAAACTGCAATGCTTGAATTATTGAATAATTACCCTACATCTTCTGACATAGATTTACGAAATAAAGCCATTTTGGAATTGCTGTTTTCATCTGGTTTGCGTGTCAACGAATTGGTCTCACTAAGGTTAGACGCTGTGTCTTTAGATGATCACGAATGCAGGATTGTTGGAAAAGGTGACAAAGAGCGGATAGGTTTGTTTGGGTCTCGTGCTAGAATTGCATTGGAAACCTATATTAAAACGGTTCGTTCGCAATGGAAAATAGCAAAAAGCGTTACGTTGTTTATATCTAAATCAGGGGCTAAATTAACCCCTCGCACCATTCAGCGTATTGTAAAAGATGCGAATCAATACCACTCATCAACTGTGGATATTACGCCCCATTCTTGTCGGCATACCTTTGCTAGTATTCTGATTTCAAATGGTGCTGGCATCCGAAATATTCAAGAACTTTTAGGGCACTCTTCCATTACAACAACGGAACGATATTCGCATATTCCATCAAAAAAACTTAATCAACGTTTTTTAGATGTTATCAGCGAATAGTTGTCGAAAGTCAGTATTTTCGGTTTAATACAATGATGAGCGATGAGAATTTAATCAAACGATCACAATCAACATTATCAAATGTATTAAGTCATGCCACTCAATTAGAAATTGAACGAGCCGAAGGATCTTATTTAATTGATTACGATCAACAGCAATATCTTGATTTTGGTGCCGGTATTGCCGTCAATTCCACTGGGCATTGTCATCCAAAAGTTGTTCATGCAATACAAGAGCAAGCGACACGATTACTCCATGGCTGTGCAGGCGTTGTTTATTATGATCAAAATATTACACTCGCTGAAAAATTATGTCATATTTCTGGTTTGGAATCTGTTTTTTTTACACAAAGTGGTGCTGAATCTGTTGAAGCTGCTTTAAAGTGTGCCATTTATGTTAAAGATAAACAATCCGTGGTTGCTTTCAATGGAAGTTTTCATGGACGGACCATGGGAGCGTTATCGGTTACAACATCCAATCCAAAATATTTAGACCGATATCCGTTGGCCCTACCCAACCGTCAGGTTCTAGAATACCCTAACTTTTTTAAACATTCTGCCCCTTTAAATTCTGAAGATGGGTATTTAACCTATCTAAATCAGTCTCTAACTGAATTAAACCCTGCGGAGATAGCCGCTATTATTATTGAACCGTTTATGGGTGAGGGTGGGTATGTCCCTTGTCCGAAAAGTGTACTGCAAACTCTTCGAGATTGGTGCAACAATAATGATGTTTTTCTTATTTTCGATGAAATTCAATCTGGTATTGGACGAACGGGCGATTGGTTTTATTATCAACATCATGGTGTAATGCCTGATATTTTAACAGTTGCTAAAGGAATTGCATCTGGTCTTCCTTTGGGGGCATGCATTTCAACAAAAGAGATTATGGACCAATGGACAACCGGGTCACATGGTGGGACCTATGGTGGGAACCCGATTACGTGTGCGGCAGGTATTGCTACGTTAGATGTTCTGACGCCCCTACTCCCAAACGTTGCTCATTTGGGGACTATGGCAATTGATATGTTGTCAACTGAATTACATGGTATTGATCGCGTTGGTGAGATACGTGGGCAAGGTTTAATGATTGGCTTAGAATTTGTTGATTCAACTGGTGCGCCTGACTCAGATGCCGTAAAAGCTATTATTGCTTACTGTTTAAACCATTACCTGATTGTTTTACCTTGTGGCAAAGACGGCAATGTGATTCGTTTAATGCCGGCTCTTACCATTACAGAAGATGACCTTAGAAAAGGGTTATCTGTTTTAATAACCGCATGTCGTCACGTATTATCATAGGTAAACACGCGGTTAAACAAGCCATTAATGGACAGCAACATGTTGAAAAGCTGTATCTACGGGAGCGACAGCGACATAATGATGACATTAAACGGATTGTTGCATTGGCAAAAAAAAATGGGGTTCTCCTGCAATGGCTAGAACCATTTCGTTTTGATCAACGATTCGAAGGCGACCACCAAGGCATTGCCTGTATTGTACATTCTTTTGATCAATTGACCATCGATCAAATGATTCATGAGCAACCACGTGTTATTTTAATGGCTGATCATATTCAAGATCCACATAATTTTGGTGCGATTTGCAGGTCTGCTGAAGCGTTCGGAGTTGTGCACATGTGTTACCCTAAAAATAGAGCTGTTCAGATAACCCCTTCGGTGGTTAAAGCATCCGCAGGAGCCATGGAGTCAATGAAGTTATGTAAACTAACCAATCTCCGTCAGGCATTAAAAAAACTTTCAAGTCATGGCTATTGGATTTATGGCGCGTCCTCGAATATAGGAAAAGATATTAACACGATGACATTTAATTTTCCGATGGTATTAATTTGTGGCTCAGAACAATCTGGAATTTCAGAAGGATTATCCAAATTAATTGATGAATTTGTGCACATTCCTTTATCTGGGCAAACTTCTTCTTTAAATGTTTCCGTAGCTACTGGTATAATAATCAATAAGATTGCTTTTCAAATATAAAAATTAAGAATTTAATTATGATTTTATCTATTAGGCATCGTATTCTTTTGCCGTTTTTATTCATAACAGTGTTTATGACGTTTTCGGCTATGTTTATTTCCATTGAGTTGGTACAGAATTATTTTGATAATCAGTTGTCTCAAAAAGCTCAACAGAAATACATTCCAATTGAAACCATGCTAAGTCAAATTGCTGAACAATCTCACTTAAGTGCTGAACGTCCAAATGACATTATTTCACTTAATCGAATTAATTCAAATATGAACAAAGCGCATTCATATGAAGCAGTGATCAATAATCAGCGACTATTTATTACTGGTAATACCATAAATGGGCCCGTTCCATTTTTAATTTCAGCCGTCAATTTTAATCCGAATCAAGTTAATTTATACATCAATATGAATAATGATTATTATCGAATATTCAATTCAACGGATTCATTATCTCCCTTTGATTCAAAAATTCCAACCACTGACTTTGAGGATATTCAAAAACAGCCATTTATGAATCATCAAATCAACAAATCACGTTATCGATCGTATTTTTTTAATCATAGTTCAATTAGAAATATGGTTATCCATGTTATGATCCCAAGTTCTACTATTTACATTCAACGACGAAATACGCTTTTGTTTATTACATCCATTTTGTTGCTCATCAATTCTTTTGTTATATTTATTTTCTTTGTTATTCTCAAACGCATTACCATGTCGTTAACTCAAATTACTCAAACTGCAAAACAAATTTCAAAAGGCCAAAGTACGGCGCCATTAAAAGTGAGTAGTAATGATGAAATTGGCTTATTAGCTCAAAGTTTTAATGATATGTTGAATAATGTACAAACCAAAACAGCTGAGCTTATTTATGAACGGAATCGATCTAAAATGATTCTGGCTCAATTACCTGAAGGCATTATAGTAACTGATTTAAATCACAAACTGCTATCAGCTAATCGAACTGCGGAAACAATGTTGGGATTTTCAACCGATCGAGCAAAAGGACAGGAAATTATTTCATACCTAAAAAATGAAAACCTGAGTGCTTTTTTTTCAAATGAATTTCGATCGGTTAAAGATAATGCAATGGTTCGTGAGGTTATGATCCCTGACGATAATGGTAAGGATGACCATTTTCAAATTACGGTTACCCCTTTACTTGATACCACTTACCAGAAAACAGGTATGATTACTGTTATTCGAAATATAACTGATGAAAAACAAATAAGAACGTTAAAAGATAATTTCCTTAGATCCGTAACACATGAACTGAGAACCCCATTAACTACGATCATTGGATTTTTAAATATTTTATTTAAAGAGGCCCATGGTCAGCTCAATGAAAAGCAAAAAGAGTTTATTAGTATATCGCTCGTTAATTCTACTTATTTAAAAAAACTAATTAATGATTTATTGGAACTGTCCATTATTCATTCTGGTCAATTGCAATTGGATACTAAATCATTTGATTTAAACCATTCTTTTGATTCTGTTATTAAAGAACATTTACCAACCATAGAAAAAAAATCCAATGTTATTTCTGTTGATTATCAAGAAACCAATATGCAATTATTTGCTGACCCAGACAAAATGAAGCAGATTTTTGAAAACTTAATACTGAATGCTAATAAATACACTGAAAACGGTATGATCGAATGTGTTTTAAATCAAACAGCTGCGTTTACAACATTCATAATCAAAGATACTAGTGATGGTATGACAGAAGAGCAGAAATACCAATTATTTCAAGCGTTTGAACAACATTCAGGAGACCCTTATTTATTTGATGGGTTAGGTCTTGAATTGGCCATAGTAAAGGAACTGGTCCATTTACACCATGGCCAGATTTTTATTGAATCTGAACTTGATCGAGGCTCCATTTTCACTGTTATAATTCCACATCCATCGCAACCTGTTTTAAATGCTAAAAAAGACGATACGGTATCGATACCGTAACGTTTTCTTTAATAACATCATCGAGCAATTGACAATTCTGTTTAATCACCGATATTCTTAAAGTATCGTTGGAGGGGTGGCGGAGTGGTCAATCGCAGCAGACTGTAAATCTGCCGAGTTTACTCTACGTTGGTTCGAATCCAACTCCCTCCACCACTACGATTTAAAAAATGAATCGTCCAAAATAAATGGCTGTGTATCGTTAGATTCTGTTTTAACATCATTACTTGCCAATGGTAACCAAATTGAGACAGTGCTTCCTATTGACTCTTCTGAAGCTATTTTAATTAACCCGTGATGATCTTTAATTATTTTAGCAACAATTGGTAATCCTAGCCCCAAGTTTTGATTCGACTTACTATTAGTCTCGTAGGGTAAGAAGATTGTTTTTAATTTTTTCTCAGGAATCCCACAGCCATTATCTGAAATTGTCATACAAACCCCGGGGATGGTTTTATTTTGAGACCGAAAAGAGTCTGTGTATGACTTGATGTCAATCTTTCCATTACTATTTGTTGGAATTGCCTCAATCGCATTAGTGATTAGATTAATAATTACCTGCCCAATAAACTGTGAATCTCCGAGTACATTTTGATTTTTCTTAAGCTTGCTTTCAAAAGATAAATTGATCTTTTTTGCTTTACAATTTGCTTTACTTAGCAACATAATTTGATCAATAATACTGTCTAAATTAAATGGAATAAAAGAATAACTCGTTTTTTTATTTAAGTATAATAATAAGGGTTGAATAACGTTATTTAATCGTTCAACACTGCTTATGATAGTTTCAAATAACTTTTCATTGTTTTGGTCTTTTTTTAGACCGATTTCAGCGGTTCCCTGTAACATTTG
>MDTB01068176.1_pt1 | contig 11229 bp, 8 predicted proteins | sample 811161 | NCBI WGS metagenome assembly MDTB01 (sample SAMN05326650, study PRJNA326480) | marine metagenome | isolation source: seawater | place: Mediterranean Sea | collected 2009
AAGATAGATTAAAGATATATATTGATAATTCTATAACTGATTTCAAAGTATTTGATCATAAAAAAACTTCAGAAATAGACCTCAATAAAGAGATTGAAATTCAAAAAATTAAAGCAATAAAAAAATGGCTACCAAACGCGAGATTATCAGACCAGTATAATAATATTTACCTCAATAGATATTATATTATCAAGTTTGATGGAGATTTAAAAAACATAGGTCATACCATTGAATCATTTATCAATATTCCTTGTGTTAACTCTGTCGAGTTAGTCCCTCTATTGACCACAAATTATATACCTAATGATCATTTTTGGGAAGATCAATACGGTATGATACAGATAAAAGCCGATTCTGCATATGGTCTTTGGGATATTGAAAATGGAGAGATACCAGGTCAAATGCCTTATGGTGAGGTCGTGGTAGGGGTTGTTGATATTTCTTTAATGTGGGACCATCCTGACCTCATTAATAACATATGGAGAAATATGGGAGAGGATATTGATGGGGATGGTGATGTTTTAGAGTATATTGATGGAGAATGGGTTTTTGATACAGGTGATACCAATTCAGTGGATGATGATGGAGATGGCTATGTTGATAACTTTATTGGTTATGACATACATTTTGACGATAATGATCCAGATCTTAATAGTACTGCAAGTGGGCATGGAACTATGGTCTCTGGTTGTGTCTCAGCAATTACAAACAATGAGATAGGTATATCATCTGTGGGCTGGTCTGTAAAAATAATGGGGGTCAACTCAAGTGCTGGTGGTAATACGTTAGAAAGTGGATATGCGGGTATCCTTGCTGCTGCTCATATGGGAGCAGATATAATAAATTTAAGTTGGGGTAATACCTCCTACTGGGAAAGTCATGAAACGGTCATCAATACTGTTTATAATGAGTATGATTGTATTCTTGTGGGCGCATCTGGTAATTCTGGGGTCTATGAGCCACATTACCCCGCTTCTTATGAAAATGTTATTTCTGTAACATCAACTAGCATGAATAATTACTTTAATTGCTGGCCAACTTATCACGAGACTGTGGATATTGCAGCACCAGGAGAGGATATATTAACGACAGTTCCTTTTACAGGCGATGGTACAAGATATCAAGAAGTCACAGGAACCTCATTCTCTTCACCAACAGTTGCCGGTGGTATCGCTCTTTTGAAAACAGTATTTCCACATGCTGATAATGAAATGCTTTCTTCAAATGTATTGAATAGTGCAAGTTATTTTGAAGATATGAATGGAAGCTGTAGTGGGCAGGAACTTGATGGATTACTTGGTTCAGGACAATTGAATGTGCATCGATCATTGGTTAGTGGCATTGAGCCAGCTCTTTCAACCATTAATGTAACAGTATCATCATCCACGGGTCTCTTTAGTCCTGGAGATACGAGTTTAGTTACATTTTCATTATCTAACTCTAATGGCAGTGCTCCTATTGAAAATATTAGCGCCACGCTAACATCTTTTGACTCACTTGTGACCGTCATCAATGATCAATTTGTTTATGATCATATTGTTGGATCTGGCGATACTTTTGAAGTATCGTTCCTCATTACATCATCGGTAAATGCAAGCTACGGTGACATACCATTTGAATTGATATTAAATAGTGATATCAGTGGAAATTTTCCCACTGGGATTAGTTTTGAATCTCATGAGACACAATTTGAAGTATTTATACCATTTGGTTTTAATCAGGACGGATATCCAATTCAAGGTGTGAGTATTTTTGGTTCACCTCTTATTACCGATCTTTATGGGAATTCATCCATTGGTCAGGTTTATTTTATTGCTGATAGTACTGTCTATGGTAAATGGGTCTCGGGCTTTGATGTACTGGGTTTTCCATTTTCTGTAAGCAGTAGAATTTCTTCCCATCTCTCAGCTGGCGACCTAGATGGTGATAACGATAAAGAATTGCTATTTGGGACGGTCGTTGGTGATATATATGCCCTAAAAAAGGACGGTTCAGAGTTCATGGTATTTAGCCAGCCTGATTCGATCATATCATTTATATCACTGTATTCTTTTGATGAGGGCAGTGAGGAATTAGATATCCTATTTATATCTAAAAATGATTCAATATCAACTGTCCATCTCATTGACCTTGAAGGGGAATATTTCAGTGGATTTCCCATTGTTCTTGAAGAAAGTATAATTAACGGAGTAGCCATAGCTGATATAGACCTGGATGGTATGGGTGATATTATTGTTGGTTCACATGAAGGTCAACTCTACGCATTTGATAGAGAGGGTAGCATCAAGTCAGGATTCCCCGTTAATTTATTTTCAAATATTAATACACCCGTATCCTTAGCAAATATGGATGAAGATTTAAATATTGAGATAATGGTAGGTCTTGAGAGCGGGGAGGTTTTCGTGATCGATCATGATGGTACAATAGTTAATAGTTATGCTTCAGGAGGTGCTATCTATGGTGGTTTATCCATTGCAGATATGGACCAAGACAATTCAATGGAGATCATTTTTAATTCAGATGATCACAAAGTACATGCATGGGAGCCACAATATGATTTAGAGGTTGATGGGTGGCCGGTTCATATTGAAGGATCCTCGATCACTGAACCAATATTATCAGACTTAAATAATGACATCTATCTAGAGGTGTTAAATACAACAATAGAAGGAGATGTGCATATTATAAAACATGATGGATCTAGTTACAATAATTTTCCATATATATCTAATGACAGTATTCATTTTTCACCTGCCGTTGGGGATATAGACAGTGATGGAGATCTAGAGATCTTTATTGGTACGAATGAAAACTTAAGGGTAATAGACATATTAGATGAATTTAGAGATCAGTATTCATGGTCTGAATATCGTAACAACTCTCACAGGGATGGTTTCTATGATACATCTCAATCTTTCTTGGAAAATGGTAAAAAAGTAAATCCTAACCATATTATGCTGGAAAATAATTATCCAAACCCTTTTAATCCATCGACAGTGATCAATTTTACTTTGCCTGAAGAAATGAAAATATCTTTGATTATCTACAATATAAGTGGCAGATATATTAAAACAATTATAAACGGGAGTAAGAGAGCCGGTCGAAGTTCAGTAGTATGGGACGGCTTAGATCGTAGCGGTAATAGGGTCTCTAGTGGTATTTATTTTTACGAGCTCAGAACAGATGACTTTGTCAGTTCTAAGAAAATGATTCTCATAAAGTAGATATTATTCAATAACACCACTTTTTTCAAGTTTATCCAATTTTGGTTTGATAACAAATAAACAATATGGTTGGTTTGGGTTATCATTATAATAGTTATGGTGGTAGTCCTCAGCGTCAGAATAATTATTAATGAGGGTGATCTCTGTCACTATTGAGTTGGGCCAGTAACCTGATTTATCAGCATCTATTTTAGATCTTTCCGCAAGTGTTTTTTGATCATCATTGTGATAAAAGATGACAGACCTATATTGGGTTCCAACGTCGTTCCCTTGTCTGTTAAGTGTAGTAGGGTCATGGGCTTGCCAGAAAACATTTAAGATTTGTTCATAATTAACTACTGTGGGGTCAAACTCTATTCTTGCCACTTCAGCATGTCCAGTTGTGCCAGTGCATATCTGTTTATACGTAGGTTTGTCAATATGTCCACCTGCGTATCCAGGTTTTACCGATATAATGCCGTCAACACGTTGATAAACAGCTTCTACACACCAAAAACATCCTCCACCAAGGGTTGCAACTTCACTTTGAGCCATGATATCTGCCTTGATCAATAAAAAACTTGTTAATAATAAAAATCCTTTGTTTTTAGGGTTGGACATAAAAGTTTGACATGTACCAGCCACCGCGACCATATTTTATCAGTATTTCAGGGGTTGAAATATCTGAGTATCTAAACCCTGGTGGTGGATTCATAGATACATAATAACTACCAGGTTCTTCGACTTGGAATGCAAACTTACCATTCTCGTCTGACATTCGCCTCTTATAGGGATCAGATAATATGATCTCTGCCCCCATAACAGGTTCTCCATTACTCACATTAAAAACTGAACCGTATATAATTGAAGGTTTTAAAAGGGTCTCTGGTAAAAATCTACTATTGCCTGATTCCTCAAACATTGGATCTGTAAGTAAACTTTTTAGTATAAAGGATAAATTTTCATATTGTCCTTCTTGGGGAACATAGCATTTTGAGACATCATATTCTTTATTATTCACTAGCATATAAATAAAACCAGGTTCTGTTTCAATTGCTTCAGTTGATTGTATTATTATCCGTTCAACTTTGTATTTATTTATACTATAGTAAAAAACATTCCCCTTAATAAAAAATGTTTCTGCTCTGTTTATAATGGTACCACGATCTAGGTCTGGTATCCTCTCATCTAGTGGCAGGGGTTTAATAAAGGTGTTTACTATAATATTTTCAGCAGAGTCTAATTTAGATGGATCAATTCTAAACTTTTTTGTTCTATAATTATGGTAACTAAATTTGATCTTGGGCTTCCAAAGATAGCCAATGATATTTTTTGAATAGAACCCATATTCATCTGTAATTGTAGAATGCTTGAGCACGTTGTTACCTGTATACATATCAATATCTACGTCCATCATAGGCTCAGAAGTAGTACTGTCTATCACATAACCAGATATGGTATTTACTTTGAACTCAATGCCCTCTTTTGGTTGAGCTGACAATACGGCAATACAAAATGATAGAATAAAAACAAACCGTTTCATATCTAGAAATCTACAACAAATTATATTTTCAAGTTTAATCTTTTGATGAAACCAAATAACATGTTTGATTAAGTTCATAGTATGGACATTAGAAAATTACAGCCATCAGATTTTAATTTTTGGTCATCAGTAAAAAGTCGATGGAGAGATATGGATGTCTTAGGTCACATTAATCATACATCATATTTATCATATATGGAATCAGCTAGAGTAGATGTTTACATAGAGCTTGGGTATGATGGCATACGAAAAGAAATGGATGAGAGTACGATACTTGCAAGTATGGAAGTACAGTATATTGAACAAGCATCACACCCATCTAAGTTTAATGTTGGACATAGAATATGTCGGGTGGGAAATAAGAGCTTTGATCTTATTTCAGCAGTGTTTAATGATCACAATAAAGGCCTTTTATGTTCCGCAATCTTCAGATTAGTTGCTTATAACTATAAGCTAAATAAAACAATTCCTGTCCCAGATAAGATTCGTAACAATCTTCGTTCTTTTGAATGATTTATGCTACTGAGAACTACTGACGATATTTTATGATTTATGTCATATTGACCAAAAATGGCCACAAGCTACAATTCAGTTTTAGGTAATAATGAAGAATAATATAGATAAAAGTCACCTATTTCAAGATCTAAGAGCTATTATTGGTGAAAAAAATATTCTAACCACAAAATGGAGCAAGCTTCCCTACTGCAAGGGGTGGAGATATGGAAAAGGAGAAGCCTTAGCTGTTGCAAGGCCGGGTACGTTATTTGAAATTTGGAAAATTATCCAGATATGTGTGGATCTAGATATTATTGTTATTATGCAAGCTGCCAATACAGGATTAACTGGGGGATCTACACCATATGGTGATGATTACGATCGTCCTATAATAGTTATTAATACTATGAGAGTCAGCCATATACATGTCATAGATGACGGCAAACAGATTGTAGGACTCGCTGGTAGCACATTATTCGGCCTAGAGAACAAATTAGCTTCTTATGGAAGGGAACCACACTCAGTCATAGGTTCTTCTTGTATCGGTGCTTCGATTGTTGGTGGAATCTGTAATAATTCGGGGGGAGCGTTAGTAAAGAGAGGTCCAGCATACACAGAGCTTGCGCTGTATGCACAAATTAATGCTGATGGAGAGCTAGTATTAGTTAATGAACTAGGTATTGATCTTGGGAATACCCCTAAAGAAATATTGACCAGATTACAGGATCAAGACTTTAGTGCAGACGAAATACAATTCCCTAATAAACTTGCATCTGACAATGAATATCAAGAAAGGGTGCGAAATGTAGATGCAGACACACCTGCACGCTTCAATGCAGATAAGAGACGCTTGCATGGAGCTTCAGGCTGTGCAGGAAAAATTGCTGTATTTGCTGTACGTTTAGATACTTATCCAATTCCAGATCGTAATCAGGTATTTTATCTAGGTACGAATAATTCTAATGTATTGGGAAAAATTCGTCGAGAAATATTATCAAATTTTAAAAATCTGCCAACCTCAGGTGAATATTTACATAGAGATTGTTATGATGCTGCAAAAAAGTATAGTAAAGACACTTTTATTGCGATTGAAAAAATGGGACCTAGTTTTATTCCAAAATTATTTGAATTTAAACGGATTGTTGATCTGATAGCAGAAAAGCTCAGTTTTCTTCCTAACCAGTTCTCAGATAGATTGATGCAGTTTATCAGTAAATTTTTTCCTAATCACTTACCACAGCGTATGGAAGAATATCGAGAGATGTTTGAGCATCACTGGATCATTGAGATGTCAGGTGAGGGAATTGATGAAGCAAAAGCATATTTCGATGAATTCTTTAAAAAAAATGAGGGCGACTTCTTTGAGTGTAATGAGAGAGAAGCTAAAAAAGCTATCCTCCATCGTTTTGTTGCTGCTAGCGCATTAGGACGCTATTACGCTATCAACCAGAATAAATTTGAATCAATATTGTCTATGGACATAGCCTTTCCTCGCAATGAAAAGGATTGGTTTGAAATTTTACCTAAGGAGATTGATGACTCATTTGAAATGAAATTGTATTATGGCCATCTGTTTTGTCATGTATTACATCATAATTATGTTGTTAAAAAAGGTGTAGATACTGAAGAATTAACCCAAAAATTATTAAAAACTTATGAGGACAAAGGAGCAGAGTACCCTGCAGAGCATAATGTGGGTCATGAGTACTTTGCAAAACCATCACTTTCAAGTTTTTATAAAAAACTAGATCCGACTAATGCTTTTAACCCAGGTATAGGAAAAACAAGTAAGAAAAAATACTGGAAATAAGAGAGAAGCATTGGTCTACAATAGAATTAAAAAGTAACTTTAGTAAAAGTATTAGAAATGACTAGACCCTTATACATTATTATCATGATGTTAGCTACGATTCCAGCTTTAGAAGCTCAAGTGATAGCTAGACTTGTAAAATCAGAAGGAAGAGTGCATTTTAAAAGACTTGGTGAGAGTTCTTTTTCTGAGCAGGCTAGACCAGGCGCACCCATCAAAAATGGCGATGAAATAAAAGTAGGTGAGGAAGGTTTTGCCGCTGTTATTTATTTAGATGATAGATCAATATTAAAGGTAAGAGAAAATACAAAATTCAGTTTTATGGATACCCGAAATTCTCGGACTATCGATCTTACCCATGGTACAGTACTTAATGATATAAAAAAAGAAGGTAGAACAAAGGATTTTAGAATTCAAACTCCAGTTTCTGTTGCAAGTGTCAAGGGTACTCAATTTGCTGCTGTTGTAAGTTTATCTGGTGTTGACCAATTTATTTGTAAAGAAGGATTATTTGAAGTTCTAAATATGGTTAGTGGCGAGACAGTAAATGTGGCTGCTGGTCAAAAAGCAGTAAGCAATGCCACTGGAGATCTAGTCCAAGCACCTGCCTCTCCAGGCGAGTATCCATCTGATCCTGAGGTAGAAGAACTTGTTGAACCTGATAATGATAGTTTTAATGAAGAGATAGATCCACAGCCATCTGATCAAAATTATGATGCGACTGATCAAAATTTAGAAAGAATAGGTACAAAAGGAAGCAAAACAGTAGAGGAAGAGGTTCAAGAGAATATTGAAGAAGACGAAATAGAAGAATCGCAGGAAATGGAAGAGCCTAAAGTTCCTGAGGGACCTCCACCAAAACCATTTTCTATGGGTCTTGGGATCGGGTCAGCTACGTTGGATGGTGTATTATATAACCAACTTGCCTTAAGACCAGAGATAAATATTTGGAAAGTAGGTATTGGACTTGATCTTGTGTTATATGTAGATAATGAAGGTAACATGAGAAACGAAGAATGGGACATTGAGAATGACCCTGCTCTCTTGCTTGATAAGATCCTGTATATACGCTATGGAGATATCTCAGATCCATTGTGGATCAAATATGGATCAATTGAAGGAAAAACTATGGGATATGGTGGATTGATGAATGGTTATTCTAATATGATGGAGTTTCCTACTGTAAGAAGAGTAGGCATTAATACAGGGTTTAATATTGGTCCAGTTGGTGGAGAATTATTTTTATCAAATCTCAAAGACATATCGAGGGGAGGAACTATAGGAGGGTTGCGAATGGCATATACTGTTTCTGATGATTTTCCTATAACAATAGGAGTTAACTATATCACCGATGCAAATATGTTTTCTGGTTTAAAAGATAAGGATGGTGATTCATATCCAGATGCATTTGATGATTTCCCTGATGATAGTACTTTATGGAATGATACGGATGGTGATGGTTGGCCAGACCCAGGTCATGGAGATTCGATATTAGATTCTTTGATAGATATTGATGCAGATGGGGATAATATAATCGATTCAGATGAAAATTTTGATGATGTAGACCTAAAGGCTACGCCATTTAGTTTAAGAAATAATAAAGCTGTTACGAATGCTCTTTCATTTGATATCGGCTACCCTATCCTTAGATCAGATATGATTTCTTTACAGGTATATGGAGAATATAACAGTCTAACGTTTCCTGGGGTCAGCACAGCCGATTCAACTTTCAATAGACCTGAAAGATCTGGTTCTGGTATTACATTACCAGGGCTGAGGTCAACTTTATTTGGTATCCTTGATCTGTCTCTTGAGTATAGAATGATAAATGGATCTTATGTTCCACAATTTTTTGACCAGGCTTATGATTTAAATCGAGTTGTGACTAATACTATTGACGGCCAAACCTACGTACGAACAAAGGATATGGTGGTTTTCGACACGTATACCGATAGCGCTAGTTCAAGTGGTTTATTTGGCTCAGCTGGATTAAGCTTATTTAATCTGATCAGCTTTACAGCTTCCTATGCAAATATGAAGGCAGATACGACTGAGCTTAAGAGTTTTAATTCTTATCTAAATCTAAATACAGATAATATTCCAAAAATAAGTTCAGCAATGGCATATTATCAGAGCAATAATGATGACAATCCTTTTGATTTTGAAAATCCTACCGAAAACACGATCATGGGATATCGTGTTGGCTATGAACTTAGTAAGGGAGTGAGCCTCATATGGGATTTCCGTCAGTTTTATAGAGATGATGGAAAGGGTAATATGGAGACAATTCAGCAAACTAATATTGAGACAACCTTCAATTTTTAATGAGAATCTTTACTATCTATTTTCTATTCACATTGGGTCTTATTGCGAAAGATATGCCCGACAAAGTAGAGGTTATGATCCTAAGCGATAAGGTGGGTACAGAGATAGATGAACATGAAAACAGATTTTATAGAATATTCCCCAATGAAAAAGGACTCATAGATGCACAAATTGTGCGAATTAATGATATCAAATTCAGGTTATTGATCGTAAAAAATATCAATGGCCAAGAAAAAAAGGTTCGAAGATATTTAACTAAAAATGAGTTTCAAGAGTTGAGGAAATATGTTGATGATCAGCCTGAATTAACAGAAGAGGCAATGGTTGCGATGTATGAGGGAATGGATTTTCTTCGTGCAGAGAAGATAATCAATGAAATTCCAAAACCCCAATATGTGGTCCTTAGATACTCACAAAAGAAAAAGATAAACGGTACTTTATTTAAGGTTGAAGAAAATATTTTGCACATCCAGACCGCGACTTCAATTGAACAGGTTAGTTTAGATGACCTGGATAAAATGTCCTACAGGTCATCAATAGGCAACTACGACCACATTCGCCCTTATATATTTGCATTAACAGGGTTATCGGGTCTAGGAATGGCTAGAGTCTATAATTCTCAGCGTCCGGATACCTATAACCAATATGGTATCCCAAGAAATGACCTTAATGCTTACAGGCAAATTATTGGTTTTATATTTGGTCTGATTTTTAGTAGCGAAGTGTTTGATGCTGTAAGTACATTGTTGACACCTACGGAGACCATTATTTTATCAGAAGCTGAATATGAAAAACAAAATTATAATTAATCCAGGGAGGATCTATGCCTAAGAAACCTAATGATGCAGCAGCACAAGATAATGCTGCTCCAACTGTAGACCCACAGAAACAATATCTAATGGACCAATTTGGAAATTTAATGGAACAAGTTGGTGATGGATTTGGTGGACCACTCCAGGAAGAATTAATAAGTCGTTTAGAGCAAACTATCGCTGATTTTCATGAAGAAGTGAATGAAATGCTTGGTCGCTTAAAAGAGAATTCTGAAAAACGTCATGAGAGACTAAAGGAGATATGGAATAATCCTGATGCACAAAAAGGATCAGCTGGTGAAAATGATGTTCCTAGCGATGCACCAGAGGTAAACGATGAACATATGAGCGCCCTGGAAAAAAAGCTTGAGTCGCAGAGTAATGATGAGCCCGATGAGCCAAAAGAAGAAGAACCTAAGAAGAAAAAAGGATTCTTTGGGCGAAAGAAAAAGTAATAACAAATTTAGGGGTGAAAAATCACCCCTTTTTTTTTATTTATATTCTGTCCGTTCTCAATGGTATAGTTTTTTGTCAAGAGCACGAAAAGAATCTTTCAGAATATGTCGAGTTAAAAAAGCGTGTATATAGTTTCTCAAAATTAGATTTTATTACATCAGAAGGTGAATTTAACGAAGCGATCTGTACTTTATTAATACCTGACCTTAAAGAAGATAGTCCTCCATTTGTAGCCATTTACTATAAACGAGATAACTCAGAATGGTTCACAGAATCACTATACAGGAAGCGCCTACGGTTTAACTTTAAAGATGGTATTTTGAAATTAGATCAGTCCAACTTTTGGGATTGGTTTGAGATTGCTGAAATAAAAATTGTTGTAATATATTAAATAACATCTAATCTACATTTAAATTAAAAATGATCAAAGTTTATCCAAGAAAAAAACTTGATTTCACATATAAGAATATACTTAGAGCTCTCAGGTATTCACTGAATAAGGGGGAGGATGTTACTGAGGATATTGAAAGATTGTGGCCAAATGAAAATGTAATTGTTGGGCTATCTGTAAGGTCAATATTTGAT
>MDTB01230165.1_pt1 | contig 11229 bp, 11 predicted proteins | sample 811161 | NCBI WGS metagenome assembly MDTB01 (sample SAMN05326650, study PRJNA326480) | marine metagenome | isolation source: seawater | place: Mediterranean Sea | collected 2009
TCGCCATGCCAAGCCCCATGCTGGAGGACACGGCATGCCCAGCGATAATGATCGCTGCGGCGACGATTTGCAGGCTCAAACCCATAAGCGCGCCAACGGTAATCTCGTTGAAGGCAACTTGGATAGCCGTAAAGCTCAGTGGATCCACCGGGCGAGTTTCGATCAGAGGGAAGATCATCCAAGTCAAAACGAAGCCGATGGCTACGCTTTGACGAACAGTGAAAGCGCGCTGACCAAAAACCGGAGCGCTCATAAACATCGCCGTTACCCGGATAAACGGCCACATAAAGCCGTACATCATTTGGATAATTTCTGCTTGCAGTATGTTCATAGCGCGTTACAAAGAAACCGTTCTTACGCGCTCAAAGATGGTGAAAAAGTACTCCGCCAGTACTTGAATCTGCCATTCACCAAACACCACCAGTGCTAATACCATAACGGCTAGCTTGGGGATAAAACTTAAGGTCATTTCCTGGATAGAGGTGGCTGCCTGTAAAATACCGACTAGCAAACCAGAGATAAGCGCCGCCGCTAATACCGGCGCGGCCACTAAGATAGTGACCATGAGCGAGTCCAAGGCGATGTCCATAACTAATGAAGTATCCATGGTGATCTCTACCCTATATACGTGGCGACCAGCGAACTCGTCACCAACCCCCAACCGTCAACTAAGACGAATAACAATAATTTGAATGGCATCGAAATCATCATTGGCGAGAGCATCATCATGCCCATAGACATAAGCACGCTCGCGACCACCAAATCGATGATGATGAATGGGATGTAAATAAGAAAACCGATGGTAAACGCGGTCTTTAGCTCCGAAGTGATAAACGCCGGCACCAACACCGTAAGGGGAATGTCTTCTACAGAGTCAACGGCCTGCATCTCAGACATTTCCATAAATAGCACCATGTCTTTTTCGCGAGTCTGGCCGAGCATGAACTGTTGGAGCGGGGCTTTGGCACGGGCGAGACCTTCCTGAAAAGTGATCTCTTCGTTTTGCACTGGCTCAAGCGCCTCGTTATAGATGGTGTCTAAAATCGGACTCATAATGAAAAGGGTTAGGAACAGCGCGATACCTACCAAGACCTGATTCGGTGGTGTTTGCGCTGTACCCATGGCTTGGCGCAGCAGCGACAAGACAATAATGATGCGCGTAAATGAGGTCATAAGAATCAATACCGAGGGCAGCACCCCCAGCAGGGTCATGGCAATCAGCAGTTGTAATGACAAGCTGTATTCGGTGCCGTCGGCGTTGCCTTCCAATATAGTTAGCGCGGGAATGCCCTCGGCGAAACCCAACTGGGGCAACAGCAACGTCGCTAGGGCCAGGATAAAGGCACGCTTGATACCACCCTTGGGCATAGAACCCTGGGAGCGCGGCGGTACTACTTCCTGCAATGATCTGCTTTGTCGGTTGGTCACTCTACCCTGCCTGGCAATGAATAAACGTTATGACGGGGGCCGGGGCAGTACCAGAGGCTGCGATACTGTCCCGGCGAACGTTGTCTTTAACCAACGTTGTCGTCATCAACGCAGCTTTCAATGCAAGTTAGATGCCATTTATTTTCTTTATACTTTTCAGTAGGTTATGAAGGTATGGCGGGATTTTGCCGCATTAGCGGCGAATACGCGCTGGGCTGCAGTCGGATTTTCGACAGGCGTTCCATCGGTGCCAAGATCACGTCATACTTTCTCCTTCTCGGCTGTCGCTTATACAAACACTTTGTTTGCGCGCGACAACGATCCAACAACAGCTCACTAACAAGAGCATGCGACTTAATATCGCAGCGAAAACAAAAGAGCACTTCATGCAAGCATCAGTACCCTTGTCTCGAGCCGCGGTAATCGTCGATAGGCGCCTGAAGAGGAGGCAAGTTTTTTCCGCTTTGATAGCGCTGCTTGTGTGCGCAGGCATGAGCTGGGCAACCTATGTGGTCGCCCAGGAATCCCCCGCCGCCGAAACGATTGCCGTGCCCGCGACTGAGCAAGATGGGTTAGCAAAACTGCCGTATCGTGACTGCTTCGAGGCCTCGGCCTATCGCTACAATCTTGACCCTAAGCTGTTGGCTAGCATCGCCATTGTTGAAAGCAGCTTAGACCCAAACGCAGTGTCTGGATCCGACGCCATTGGCCTGATGCAGATCAAGTGGCCTATTACCGCCAGCCACTTAGGTATCGAAGACCGGCTAGTGCTGTTTGAGCCCTGCAGCAATATCGACGCTGGCGCCAAATACCTGCGCGAACTATTCGACAGCCTCAGGATTCAAGATTTCGAACGCAAACAGCGTTTGGTGTTAGCTAGCTATCGACTTGGCCCCAGTGGCTTTGAGCCCAACTTACCATTACCGCCGGTGGCAAAAGATTACATCCAAAAAGTCGAGGCTCAGCGCGCCGGACTACGCTCGGCAGCGGAAACTCTAGTGCTTGATTCAACCGAAGGCCAACGCCAGCAAGCAATGTTGCCTTGCGTCATCGAAGATATGCGCGTGCTAGCCGCTTCAACTCATGACCCACAGGAGCGTAAGGATGCTGCCGCCGCGTGGATGACAGCGCGAGGGCCAGCCTGCAGCACTATCGCGCTGCTACGCATTCGCAATAACTTAGCGCTGTGGTTAGGCACTGCGATGTCTGCGGAGATTGAAGATAGCGTTGTTCAGCTGCTAGAAACCTCAATAAGGGGTCGTGTCGCTAACCCACAGAACTAGCTATCAAACCTGATTCGGGCAGCTATACCGCCAAGACTTTCTCTAGACAGCTCCTGATCAGCCTCGATGCTCTCCCAAACTTCATCGATCTCCCCGAGCTCGGCCTTAGTGCGTTCCAGCATACTCTCCAACTCGGAAGCATTCGCGGCACTAGCCTCAAAACCTTCCTCTAAAGAATAACTATTTTCTTCTGCTTGGGGCATGAGGTCTGCTACGCCCTGGACTATAGAGGTCTCCAAGCGCTGCAGCGCCTCATCACTGATAGGGTTTTCGAGGAGCTGATGATTGAGTTCTGACTCTTCCTGGTTCAGAAGCATTTCCTCATTGTTCACCGTTAGCATGGTTTCCAAGAGGTTAATAAACTCCGTATTGAATCGTGTCATCGCGTTATTTACGGCGATGGTTTGGCGGTTGCCATGTGAGCGCTGACGCAGGCAGTTTAGCTGCACCTCATCCATCAGCAATTTACGCTGATGTTCGTTCAGGCCTTGCTGCCTCGCGTGAGCATCAATCAACACTCTCCGCGTGCGAAAAATGTTGGTTGTGCATTCGTTCATTAAATTGCGATTTTGGTTGAATGCTGACAACACCACCTGCATACCCCGGCTCAGATTCTCTGAGATCTGGGCGCGATGAGCGTGGCTCTTTGCGCGGTTCATATTTACCAGGGAGCCTAGCTCAAACAACTCGCTTTCGTAGGACAAAACGTCCGAACTTTCATCAGTAGTCGACACGGCGTTTACCTTTTACGTTTTTTTTATTGGCTTACCAGGCTCACGACTTGCACTCGTAACTTCTCTCATGCGAGCTACCTGCCTACGCTTTACTTTGCCTTGATTGAATCGACAGGCCAACTAGAAAAGTGCCTGCAGGACGGTTTATGACCAAGGAATGAACCGCAACCGGAGAAAATGCATTGAAGATGAGGCCGTTTAACGCTGAATGAATTGCTTCAGATGCTCGGCAAAGGAACTTTTGCTTTCACCAGATGCGCCCCCTGGGCTGGCTGCACCCTCAGGATCGGCGCCAGCAACTGCATTGGCGTCTGACAAATGCTCAAAGGCGCGCGCGCCCTGTACATTAGATTTGCTATCTAACAAGGTGATTTGCTGTGGGGCGACCCCGAGCAACAAGATTTTTTCATCATACTCGACGATGCTCAGACTGTGCTTGGCACCCAGCCGATGGTTATGAATAACGCGTATTTTCCCACTACCGCCGGGATTGAAACCAATACCGCGGCTGCGGACAAACCACAGGGTAGCTAACAGCAGGCCAATAACAAAGATGAAACTAACAATGGCAGAAACCAGAGGTGTTGGTTCCATTAGAATCTAACTAAACAGGCTTGACGCGCTCAAGGGGCGCGACGATTTCAATAATGCTGATGCCAAGCTTATCGCCCACCGACACCACTTCGCCCTTGGCAATCACGGTGTCGTTGATTTTCACATCCATCAGTTCGCCAACGGCACGATCAAGCTCGAGCACACTGCCCTGAGACAAGCGCAACAGGTCGCGCAGTTTCAGCGATGCGGTACCCACCTCGATGGTGATGTTTACTGGTATCGCGCGAATTACTTCCTGATTGATATTGTTTTCACCATCAACCTCAGGAGCATCGCTTAAGTCTTCAGTCTCACTCATGTCATTCCTCGGGCATTACGCTTTCAGCAATTTGAATGGCTACTTGCGAACCCAAACTACCCACTTCAGCTTTAAATATTGGGAACCCATTTACTGCCACTTCGGCATTTTCAGGCGGCCGGAACGAGATCCAATCGCCCACCTTAAGTTCCATTAGTCGCTCCACCGACACTGCTACTTCGGCCGCAGTGACCACAACCTCCATGGGCACCTCGTCGAGACTTGCCAGCAAATTCTTTGCCCAATCATTATCTGATTGCTCGTTGCCGCTGGTGGTCTGTATGCGGCTGCGCAGAAGTTCGCGAATCAGCTTTAAACTGGCGTAAGGGTAAACGATATCAATAAACCCCAAGTTTTCGCCGCCACCAGACGTTTCAAAACGATTTAAAATTACCATGTCTTCATCAGCGGCGATATTCGCAAAAACGGCGCTGATTTCTGAATTCGTTCTTTCGCACTCAATGGTCAGAAATGGTGCCCAAGATTCTTTTAGCGATTGATATATAACGCCAACGATCCGCTCGATTACAGCATCTTCCGTGGGCGTAAAAACTCGCCCGGCTGGCACTGACGCCACAGGTCTTGGTGCCCCGCCAAACCAGTTGTCGAGGCAACTAAACACTACCTGAGAATGAACTATGCACAGGCATTCGCCCCGCAACGGTTCAATTTTAGTGACGTTTACCGCTAGGGGCGGCGTCATGCTTTGCACATATTCGCTGTAGCGGATAATTTCCACCCGCCCGGCCTGCAGTCGCGCGTTGTAGCGCAAATCCTCAAACAAGCCCGACCGCATAAACCGATGGAACCGATCATTTACCTGATCTAGGGCGCTGATGTTGACCCCAACACTTGTATCTTGCAGCGTCAGGTCTATTGCGCCGGTGGCCACGCCAACATTGTAGCCCTCACCGCCAAGATCACCGGAGGCAACCATTTCTTCGATTGCTCGCAGCTCATCGTCGGATAGCAGCCTTTCGTTATCAGCCATGATGTCCTTCTGATCCCATCTGTCGCTCTACTGAACCACGAAGCCAGTGAAATAAACTTCTTCGACGCTATTAAACTTAAATTCTTCGAAACGCTCCAACACTTCGTTGATGATCAAGGCAAGATCTTCTTGCAGCGAGCTACGAAAATTCGCTTCGAGCAGCTCAGTCTCTTTGATCATCCGCAGACGATTCAAAATAGCCGAGCGAATCGCTAGTTCGTGAGCAGAAATCGCCGTGATCACACGCTCGTCATAATACGTCATCACCGCTAAAGATACCTGCATCACCTTCCGCGAATTTGCAACGTTAGCAACAAACGGTTCGTTGAAGGAGTGATAGGCAGGTTTGAACTTTTCTTCTTCAGGGGTTTCCTTAGCTACCCTTTCCAGCGCCTGGATCTCGTCAGTTGCTTGTATTTCTGCCTCAAGTTCGGCAATTGCTTCTTCAGCCGTATCCGTTTCTTTTGGATCAAAGAAACCGGTAAAGTAAAGCGCGCCAACTGCAGACAACGCGGCAACGATCAGTACGACAAGTACAATCAAAATGATTCTGATCAGACCTCCGCCTGATGAGGGTTGTTCTTCTACTTCAGCCATCGTTCACTCCATGCATATCTGGGTTTAAACAAAAACATCCAAGCCATCACGAAGTACACGGCTCGACGTTGTATCGCCATCGAGCGCACTAAACACTTCTGCTTGCAGGTTCATCGTTAACTCTAGTGAGGAGGTTTGCTGCTCTCGATCCCGGCGCGACGTGCCTTGATCGCCTACCTCTACATTCACTACACCTGAATCTGTCATCAATTCTTCCAGGGTTGCCTTCAGCTTCGGCAGCGAGTCACCTAACAGTTGACGCACGTTAGCATCGTTGGTGATCAGATGACCTTCTATTTCTGCATCGCTGACGTCAAGTATAACCCCAACATGCCCCAACGATCCTGGATTCAGATTCAATTTTATCGACCAAGCGCCATCTCGAACCGCCGCAGACAGTCGTTGCCCTAACAATTCTCCAAAGCGCGCGGCCCAATCCTGATAAGGCGCCATACGCGCCTGCATTTGTGCGCTGTCGCCGGTGAGCATCTGACCCAATGTAGGTGCAGAAGTTGCACTGGTTAGCTGCGCGTTGACGGTTAGCTGCGCGTTGACGGTTGGCGAAGTCGCAGCAGGGCTAATTTCGGCGGGGGGTTGCGCAGCGTTTGTCATGGATCCCTGGGCCAACCCGCTCTGCGCAAAGTTTGGCCCAGGTTCTGCCGCGGCAAAATCAAATCCGGCGGAGTTTAAGTCTGCTGCGCTGATACCCGCTGTTGGCAAACTAGGCTGCACTTCCGCGCGTCCTTGATTCCGCTGCTGCTCCGCATCAGCGCGGGCACCCTTAGACTGCAGCACCTCATCCGACTTAGATTCTAAGAAAGCTGACCTTGGCACATCAGAGGCGAGGTCATCACTGGCATCGCTAATGTCCTGCGACGCCGCCGCAGGTGCAACTGGTGGAGCGCTACCAGCACCGGAAATCTGTGCCCGTCGTTGCGTAAATAACGAGGTAATGGTCTGGGCCTGGGCAGCTAAGTCTATCGGCGAGCGTGACTGTGGCTGTCCCGTACCGGTCGCACCTTTAACCACTAGTGCATCGGTGCTCATGCTGGCGTCAGTACCCGCCCCTACGCCGGCGGCAGGTTGTTGAGACAGCTGTGCTGCAGGCGCCTGAGTGGCCTTGGTCGGGTTTGCCTCAATGCCAGCCGTCTGCAGCGATTCGCGCCGCTGGCTTTGCAGCAAGCTTTGTACATCCTGAACGTCCGCGCTGTTTAGCGTTGTTGTTGGCAGCCGTTGGCCTGGCAATTTTGGTGACGTGCGCTCCTGCTCGTTGCTGCCAGAGCTTTCTGTCGGCGCGGCCTTACCCAAGTCTGTACGGCTGCTGACCGCTTCTATGTTCTGTTGGCTGCGCAGCGCCGAGCGCAAATCAGCGCCAATGGAGTGGCCGGGGCGGACGGGCGGCATTAGGCCTTGCGCCGTCGCGCCATGCATAGCTGGACCACGACTCGCTGGCGTCGAAGAGTCGGGAGAGGGATTACTGACTGTTAAAGGCACAGCATCTCTGGAGGGCAATGCATTCGCTGCACGCTGTCCACCATCTGGGCCGGCCGTTTGAGGCGGCACGATGTTTGGACCCAGCAGGCCAGCTAGTATTCCACCCTGACCAGGGGATGTGGGTTGGCTATTGCCCGGGGCATTCGTGGCAGGGCTAGCATTAGCGGTCCCATTACCGCGGCTTAGGCTCGGATGCTCATGCTGATAAAAGCTCGCGAGATCAGCTGGCGATGGTTGCCCGAGCGACTGCGGCGCTGACTCAGGTAGATCGTTAGGGCTGAGCTGGGTCGGATCTTCCGGTAAACCCTTTGGCGTAACACCTGGGGGCAATTTGCCCACCAGCTGCGCATCGTTCAAATGCGGCACAGCCAAATTAGCGCCTGGCGCCCAGGGCATCCCTGCCACCGGTGACGACTGCGTTGCAAGCTCAGCCTCGGCGTTAGGCGTCAGACCCGAAGCATTTATGCCCTGACTACGCGCAAAGTCGTGCAAGCTTGCTTCGTTCACTGTCGGCTGGGCAGGCGTCAGAATCACGCGCCCTACCTGTAAGGCTCGCGAATGCACCGTTAGCGAAGGCAACTCCTTGCCGTTAAATGGCCCGATGGGCAAGCCAACCGGCGCGTCAGCGCTCTCAGTCATAGCCGGCGTTGCGCCTTGGAACTGGCTTGAAGCGGCGCCAACGCTCATTGACTGACGCGGGGCGGGGGTTGCCGCGGCGACAAGAGCCGCTCCCTTCGGATCTTGATACCGCAAAAAAACATCTTTGAAATCAGCGTCTTGCGCAGGTATAGAAGTTTTTTGCACGGATTCGGGAGAGCCGCCCGCATCTGCAATGGTGGGTAAGTTAGCTACAAACGATAAAAAATGTTCCGACATAGCCTGCATGCTCGTGACTTCGTTATGCCGCTGGAGCAGCAATTTACGTGCCAAATCTTGCGGTCTGCCATTAAGCCGCAGTTATTGGCCTGCTCATGCGGTCTATAAGAGACGCCTTTTTCAGGCGGAGATCGGTTCAGGCGGAGATCGGTTCAGGCGGACATTAGTTCGCATAGCATCCGTCGAGACGGATTGCTTAAGGCGGCTACGGATGGCACGGGGTTGGGTCACCCTAACCCTGGCGGCTGCGTTGATCAAACCGCATGACATTAAGTAGATCCGACTCTTTTTGCTCTTTGAGGTTAATCTTCGACGCAAGCGCTTTACGGGCTCGGGCTGCTAGGGTCTCAAACTTGACGTGCTGTGCATTGAGCTCGCGAAATCTTGCCTGGATTAAGCGCTGTTGATTTTGCAAACCGGCCAGTTCGGTCACGATGGAATCCATGGCGCTATCCAACTGGCCAAGAAACCTTCGTAGGTGCGTCACTCTTTGCAAGTCGCAGCTTTCAGACTGCAAGGTTTTCAGCTGATCGGCATAACCAACTCGCATTCGTCGAATGTTTTCTTGCTCATCGGCCAAGCGAGCATGTTGCTCTCGCACCATGGTCAGCGACTTCTGCACTTCGGTCACTTTCTCCAAAGCGCCGCTGGCAAGGGTGTCCCACTGGGATATAGTTTGCTGTAACTGTTTAGACACGCATGCACTCCTTCAATCCGGCAACGGATTCTTCAAAGGTGGATAACTGATCCATGGGTTGGCGCAGGAACACTTCCATGGCACCGCGCAGGGCTATCGCGCGATCTAAATCGGGGTTGCTGCCACTCTCATAGGCGCCCACTTGAATCAGGTCGCTGTTTTGCTGGTACAGCGTCCACAGGCGCCGGAACGTATTTGCAGAATCGAACTCTTCGGCGCCGGCCAACGCTGGCATCAGGCGCGAAATCGAGCCCGCCAAATCGATCGCAGGGTAATGGGCGGCATCGGCTAAGGCCCGGCTGAGCACGACCTGACCATCCAACGAGGCTCGCGCCAGATCCACCACTGGGTCCTGCAGGTCATCGCCTTCGGCCAACAGGGTGTAGATCGCGGTTATGGTGCCTTCATCCATGCGACCGGTACCCGTGCGCTCTATCAAATTCGGTAACAGACTGAACACTGAAGGCGGATAACCCTTAGATGTGGGCGGCTCGCCAATGGCTAGGCCAATCTCACGCTGGGCATGGGCCACACGGGTTAGGCTGTCCATCAGCAACAGCACGTCTTTGCCTTGGCTGCGAAAGTGCTCGGCATATAAATGAGCTAAGTGCGTGGCGCGAATCCGCAGCAAAGGCGAATTGTCTGCCGGTGCGGCTACTACAATGGATCGCTGCATACCCTCGGCACCGAGAATTTGTTCGATAAATTCTTTAACTTCGCGCCCGCGCTCGCCGATCAGGCCAATAACTACCACGTCTGCTGAAGTAAATTTGGTCAACATGCCCAACAGCACGCTTTTGCCCACACCGGAGCCAGCGATAAGCCCGAGGCGTTGTCCGCAACCGGCGGTGAGCATGGCGTTAATCGCTTTCACTCCCACATCAAGCACGCGGTCAATAGGGGTGCGCTCCATGGGGTTGACAGGTTTACCTTGAATGGTCTGATGTTGATCACAATAAATGGGCTGTTTGCCATCGAGAGGTTCGCCCAACGCATTAACGACCCGACCTAGCAGCTCTTCGCCGACGGCGGCACTGTCAGTTTCGGCAAGTAAAAAGACTCGCGCGCCGGCCTGTAATCCAAACGCATCCCATAGCGGCATCATAAAAATCGTGCCACTTTGAAAGCCCACTACTTGGGCATCTACATAGCGGCTTTTATCGTCCGCTGACGAACCGGGAGCGGCTTGTTTTTCAATACGGCAAATGGCTCCCACGGTCGCCGTTAACCCCTTGGCTTCGATGGTTAGCCCAACAATTCGTGTCAGCACACCGACTTGCCTGGGCGCTGGCGCGCGCAGGGTCGCCGCGGCGTGAGACGCATGGGTCGGAAAAGTCGGAAATCTGAGTGCAGCAGTCATTGCGCTGGCTCGTCAGGTTTTTCGAAAAATATGTCGTCGACTTCGGCTTCTTCAGCAAATATGTTTTCTTCATCGCGCCATGGATTTGCCTGCTCGGCGTCGCTGTCCAGCGGCGCGGCGGCGTCAAGATTTGCATCGCTAGCTGCAGAAATATCGGCGCCAAGCTCGGCAGGGCTGGTATCTGCCAAATCGTCAAAGTCTGCATCGATGACCAAACCGCCAGCGTCGTTGTCACGCACCACAGGTTCGCTTTGCGCCGCCAGCGGCACCGGCTGGTAAAGCTGTTGCGCAAGAATTTCGAGTCTGCGTGAGAGCAGATCCTCAATGCTCGAGTCGTTTATGCTTAGCCTGATACTGCCCACTTCAAGGCTGTCGTCTGCTCTGAGGGTGTACTCGCCAAACACGCTAGCCAAGGGTTCCTGCTGCAACTGCTCATACCATTGTCGCGGCAGGTGCAGTACTAGCTCGTTGAGGTGTACTGGATCAATTTCGGCAATGTTGCGCTCGATGAAGCGGCGGATGACGTCGCTGTTGTGGTTCAGCTCGGCTCGAGCAATCTGCTCTGCAATCGCAAAAGCCAGTTCTTTTAGTGGATGAAACAGGTCTTGCTGGTGCGTTAGATTATCTGTGATTTGACGTGTTAGTTCGGACAACTGGTCACCAAGTGCAATGCCCAATTGACTAGCGCTTTCCGCCGCCTCCATGTCCAGCATCTGTTTGGCTTCTTGCTGGCCTTCTTGTTGACCCTGGGCCTGTCCTTGGGCGAACGCTTCTGCCTTAACTATTACCAGTTCTTCATCACGCTCAATGAGCGCCCGCTCTAACTCGCTAATGCGCTCTTCCGCCTGCACCCCCA
>MDTB01160105.1_pt1 | contig 11228 bp, 8 predicted proteins | sample 811161 | NCBI WGS metagenome assembly MDTB01 (sample SAMN05326650, study PRJNA326480) | marine metagenome | isolation source: seawater | place: Mediterranean Sea | collected 2009
GCACTAGATAATTCTTCAACAGTAAATGTATAACCTAGAGCTTTAGCACTAGCTACTACATCTTCAGGAGTTGCATCTTTAGATAGTGCTTGGATTTCGCCAGAGGAAACTTTAGATAAATAAGTTTGTAGATCGGACATTTTTCAAAATATGATAATTAATTTAAATATAACTTTAAAATTTTAATAAATTAAATTTTTTAAATATTATGGAATTGTAATTTTGCGATTAGAAAATTTTTATAGTTAGATATTAATTTTTAGTTGTCAAAAATATAATTTTTATCTAAAGTTTATTTTATATGGAAGTTTGAATCAAATATTTCAAAGATGAATTTCAATAAGAAATTTTTTACTTCATTAATAATTTTATCTGTTTCACAAAATCCAATGATTTTTGCTTCCAGTAATAAAATTAATTTAACAACCAAAGATATCACTTGCCTCATTGATTCTGGTAATTCATTTATAGATTTTTTGGATGGATTAATGGTAAAAGCATTTGATAATAAATCATCAAAAGCCTCAATTTATAATGCTTTATCAAGTTACTACACATACAAATCAGAAAGTAGATTTAATATTCCAAACCTTAGTGCTGGCACTACCTCTGGATTATTTATAGATCCTACTGATCAAACTATCTATGACGGCAGTGAGTACAATAATTATGATCTTAAAATAAATTATAATGAGATAAAGCCTTTCATATCACTAGATTGGGATATTTTTGATTATCAGACAAAGAGTTTATCTAAATATTATAAATACATAGCAAATTCAAAATTAGCAAATTCAAAACAAGAGATTATAGATCAAGCTATTCTCGCAGCTTCTTCTTACATTAATCTTGTTAGATATTCTAAAGATCTTCAAATTATAACCATGCTTCAGAAGCTATACAAAATCCAAATAAAAGTTGCTGAAGGATTAAAGAGCATTGGGGAAGTTTCGCAAATTGACGTAAATTCAGCAAAAGCGTCATATATCAACTACAAGGCGCAAGGAAAAATATTAAAAAATGAAGTTGATTTTTATAAAAATCAAATACTTAATACTCTTTATTTAAAAATTTGCCAATTACCTTTTGAGCATGATTTAGATTTAGAATTTAACTTTCCAAATGTTTCTAATACAAATAAAGATTACAAATCATACATTAGTTCACTTCCAAACATAAAAGAACTTGAAAATAATATTGCTGCTTACAAAAATTTAGAAAAAAGCTTTTCAAACAATTTTTTGCCAAGATTCGCTATTAATTTAAAATCTGCAGCCGATTTTGATTCAGGAAATATTAGTGGTCTAAAAGATGGAGAATATGCAAATAGTTATCCAATTTCCGTGACTGGAACTCTTACTTGGAATTTTTATAATGGCGGAAAAGATAAAGCAGATAAAAAGAGTTCATCATTAAAAAAAGAATACTTTCAGAATCTTTTAGAAGATAAAAAGTATACTTTAAAAAATGATTTAGTTTATAAAACAAATAAAATAAATAGCTTGTTGGATTTATTTAAATTATCAAAAGATGCTTTAGATATTCTAGAAGATCAAGTAAATTTGACTAATCTAGGATATAAGAGTGGTTATATACCATCTATTAATTTCAGAAATACTGCTACTAATTATTTCCAAACTGCTCAAAAAGTTACTTATGCATGGTCTGAGTTATTAATAAATTATTTAAATTACGAATCTGGCATGCTTTTCCCGTCTTTCCCAAAAATAAATAAAAAATTGGACGATTCAACATTTAACTTTGGCAAATTAAAAAACTAAAATTTTCGTATTATGATCTCTCAAAAACCAAAACCAAATCTTAAAAGAACGGGAATAAATCCTGATAGATTAAATACAGCAACTAAAATTTTTCAGCCAAGATTGAAGGTTTTTGTTGGAATTTCTTTCTTATCAGTTTTTACTCTTGTTCTTTGGTCTGTCTTTGGAAAAGTACCTGTAACTGTAAATGGGAAAGCTACATTTGTATCCCCAGAAAGCTTAAGAGAAGTTTCTAGTAAAAGTAGTGGCACACTTTATTTTAGAGATGATTTACTACTAGAAATGAGAGAAAATCTATTTAGTCTTTCTGAACGTATAGGCGAGATTGTAGAAGATATAAGAAATAAAGAAGAAGAATTATCAATAGATGAATTAACTAAAGCTCTAGATGATGTTTTGAAATATGCTGAAACTTATATAGGCCTAACTTTAAAATCTGATACCGATGGTGCTTCTTTATTAAATAAAAATATCAATGCCAATGATAATAAAAGAAAATTTAAAGAAGAGGCAATAGCTTACATTTTTAGTAAAGACATCTCTACCCAAATGATTAAATCAATAAGTGAATATGGAGTTGCTAAACAAAAATTCTTAACGGCTTCTAAAAACTATAATGTTATAAAATCTAAAACTGACGGTATTTTTAAAGAACTTTCGGAACAATATTTGATAATCAAAAGTCTAGTAGAAAAAGGGGTTCTTGAAAAGAATAAGCAATTAAGTGCAAAACAGACTCTTTTGGCCATAGAAAAGGACTCAAGCCAAAATCTTAATCAATTTGATCAAGCTAGATACGAGATTAGAAATTCAATTTTAAACTTAATAACCCTTGTTTATGATCTTTCTGAAAAATTAGAGGTTAAGCCCTCAGGCTCAACTACTATAATTTCAAAATTGATTGACTCTAGTGACTATATTAACGAAGGCCAAATTGCAACAGTTGTTTCAACTAATGCAGAAATTGAAAATCCAGATACTATTACTGCTGTATTTCCTTTAAGTGAATTGCAAGGTTTAAAAAAAGGAATGGCGGTATTGGTTAGTCCTGTTAATGCCAACGTAAATACTTATGGTTCAATTAAAGGAATAATAGAAAAGTTAGATAGAGTTCCTGTAGATAGAACAAATGCGATCTTTAAAGTAGGGTCACAAGCTAGAGCAGATTCTTTATTTGGTAATAATGAAACGATGACTATTGCGACAATTAATTTAGATAATCAAGAAGATAATTTAACTGGATATCAATGGTCATCATCTGCAGGGCCAAATTACCCAATCCCTATAGGTACAGAAGCTTCTGTGATAGCAATTTTAGAGAAAGAAAGACCAATATCTTTGCTATTACCATTTCTTAAGGCTGTGTCAGGACAAAAATGAGTTATCACAAAGTTCCAGGAACATTGCAGATGCAAGCTGCAGATTGCGGAGCAGCTTCCTTAAAAATGCTTTTAGATGATTTGAATTTTAAATATACACTTGAAGAAATTAGAAATGAAGTTTGTGTAGGAAGAGATGGTGCGTCTTTGCGAGATATCATGAACGCAGGAGCAAAATTTGGGTTTACTCTAGATCCTGTTAGGGGAAAAAGTTATAAAGAATCTCAGTTTGATAATGTACCTCTTTTAATGTTTTGGAACAGAAATCATTTCGTTGTTTACGAAGGCCAAAAAAATAATAAATATGTAATTAATGATCCCGCTGAAGGAAGAAGGTTTATAGATGAATCTCAGTTCAGCAAATCTTTTTCAGGAATTATGTTAAAAATTACAGAAACGCCTAAAGATATTAATTTTTATAAATCACCTAATTTAATAAGCGAAAATACAATAATAAAATCTCTTGTAAAGGAATCATTTGAAGAAATTATTATTGCATTAATCATTTCTTTATTACTTTCTATTCCAACAATCGCAACAGCACAATTAACATCTTATTTTATTGATCAAATCCTAACAAGAGGTGAAACAGATATCGCTACACAATTTCTATGGATTTTCTTTTTTCTTTGCGGTGTAACAGCTCTTTTAACTTTCACTAGTAATTTAATAACCAATAAAGCAACTCTTATCAGCACTGTTTATAAAACTTTTTTAGTTATTAAATCAATAACTAATGCATCTATGAAATGGATTGATAATAGAAATGTTGCAGAAATTGCAGGTAGACCTCTTATAGCAGCAACAACTACAAGATCTCTAACTTACGATTCAGTATCAATACTATCTTCAGTTTTTCAATCCATAATAATAACGTTCATAATTTTATTTATTAACATTTGGATAGGATTAGTATGTATTTTATTGCTCCTATTTCAAGTTTATATAAGTAAATGGATTGATCAAATAACAGAAACTGATAATAAAAGAATGGCAATTGAAAATGGAAAACAATCCGGGGTAGCTTTAACAACTCTTACTTCTTTAAAATCAATTAGGTCTGCTAATTTAGAGAATATAAGATTTTCTCAATGGGCTGGTATATATACAAATTATGTTAATGCTCAACAGACAGTATCCCAAAAACAAGTTTTTGCAGGTCTTGTATCTAATAGTTCTTTTTATATTGCAAATACCGCTTTAATTGTTCTTGGCCCTATTCTAATTATTTCAAAACAGTTATCTTTAGGAAATTTTGTTGCAATTCAATACCTTTTGGGATTGGTAACAAATGGAATTAAATCAGCACCATCTTTATTAAGTCTTTATCAGTCAGTAAAAAGTCCAATAGAAAGATTAAGAGATACCTTTGAGAGTACAAAAAAGGAAATTGTCAATTCAAAAATTAATTTAAATGACGATGAAGTGTTTAATACGGAAATTAATATTCAAGATATTTCCTTCTCATATGATGGTAAAAATAATATTTTTTCCGAATTTGCTTTTCAAACTGAACTTAAAAGTGTCAATCTAATCTACTCTAAACCTGGCAAAGGAAAGACAACTTTACTTAACTTATTGGTTGGGAATTATGAAGTTAATAAAGGAGAAATAGCTTTTCATATAAATTCAAAAAAATACGATCCAGGTAGCTTTTCTTGCACATTTATTCCTTCGGTGCCTGTTCTTATAGATGGCACCATATCTGACAATATTTCGTTAACCGACAAAAGAATTAATACAGAAAGGATTACCCAAGCGGCTGCTTTATTAGGACTTAATAGTAATGAATCAGTAGGGTTGAACTATAAGGTTAAGAATTTTGGAGACGAATTAACTGAAAAAGAAAAAAATCAAATTGCTATGGCAAGGGCATTAGCTTCACCTGACAAGTTTATCTTTTATGATGATTTTAATCCTTTAGTAGATGAAGAAAAAATTAAAATATTTTTTGAGCAATTAAGAAAAGAGAATAGAATTATTTTCTTAACTACTAATAATGAAAAAAATTATTTACCTGAATTTATTAAAATAGAAATTACGTAACATGAGAATAAAATTTAACCAATTTATAAAAGAAATTCCAGATTCTCTAAATCTTAGCGAATCTGAAAAATTCCAATGTTTTGACAATAATCAAGAAACTCCTGAATACCAAAATCATTGGTCTAGAGGAATTTTAAAAGCACTTGAATTGTTAAAGGTAAATTTAGAAGTTGAATTATCTAATGCAAATGATTTAAAAAATGAACTTAATAAAAATGGTATTAGATATAGAATAATAGAAAATGAACCTATTTCTAATAACGTTGATTATGGAGTTTTAATTTTAACTTCAAAAGATAAAAATTCTACAGAAGTTCTAAATTATAAAAATAAAAAAAGCGATGTATATTCCTTTACTCAATCTTCAGGCGACAGCACATATACAGAAAAAAATATTAATAATCTCTTAGAGGAAGCCTCTTCGATAATAGAAATATATCCACCCCTTCCATATGACTTAAAAGATCTCTTTGGTTTTCTTCAATTTATTTTTAAGAGTTTTAAAAGAGATATGTCTTTTGTGATTTTATTTACAAGTATATCAATGGGACTTCAATTACTTTTCCCACAATTAACTGTTTATGTAGCCACAAATGTAATTTCTCTTGGCTCAATTCCATTTGCTTTACAGATAGGAGTCCTAGCTATAATACTTGCTTTCCTTAGCTCGGGTGCACTTTATATTCAATCATTATTCATTCTGAAACTAGAAACAGAAACTGACAAAAGAGCTCAAGTTTCAGTTTGGGATAGACTCTTAAAGGCAGACTTAGAGAATATTAATTCTTTTACTTCTGCAGATTTAATGCTTAGAGCATCAACTATTTCTGAAATTAAAAAGCTTCTTAGTAGCTCTAATATAACCTCTTTGATTTCTATATTATTTTCATTTTTTTATCTTTTTATAATGTATGGATATTTCCCTGAGCCTTTAATAGGAGTTATTCCCATAGTAATTCTTTTTTTAATTTTTGTTATAAATAAAGCAAAAACTGGTGGGAAATTATTAAGTAAATCTCTTGATATAAGAGCAAACCTAACAACAACAACTAACGAGATCATATTACTTCAGAATGAATTAAGAACAAGAGGTAGTGACAATTCTTTTATTTCACGTTGGATTAGATTAACTCGTAGCTTTGCTAATTTGTCTTCAGCTTATAGGTCAAGAGATAATAGTATAGAAATTATGTCAGAGGCTTTTCAGCCACTTTGTTTTTTAGTAAGTTTTATAATAATAAAAGGATCAATATCTTCCGAAGATTTAGAAAAAGTTGATGTTTTAATTCCCTTACTTGGATATACTGCATCTTTAACATTATTTACTTCTAATTTAGCAAACGGAGCAAATACTGTTTCAGATTCATTTGTTAGAGTCATGGCTTATTGGAAAAGAGCGACCCCAATTGTTTTCACTCCAATTGAATCAGGATACAGACCAGGTTCAGAGGCCCATGAATTTGATGGCTCCATTTTTTTAGATAACATTAAATCAATTAATAGAATAAATGGATCCACTATTTTTGAAGGCATAAATATAAAATTTAAACCTTTAGAATCTACTATTCTGTTAACTAAAGATAGAGTCGCAAATAAAATATTTAAATATATACTTAATATAGAAAAATGTAATTTCGGATCTATTTTTATATCTGGTATTCCAATTGAACAATTATCTATACCCTCTTTACGTTCCCAAATTGCCTATTCATCTATAGACAAATATCTACCTATGGGACCTTTAGGAGATCTATTAGAGGGCCCATTAATAAAGGAAGAAGAAGACCTGGCTGAATTGATTGATACACTTTGTCTTAATGATCTATTTATAAATTTAAGAATGGGTTTATCGACACCAGTTCCCGAAGGTGGAAAATGTTTTTCTACTAATCAAATTGAAAAATTAACTTTGGCAATGTGTATCTGTAGATATCCAAAAGTTTTGTTAGTAGAAGATTCTCTATCTGGATTCAGTAATAATGAACTAAAAATATTTTTAAATTATTTAAAAATAAAAAAAATAACTTTAATTGCGTTTGAAACTTCAGTAGATAATCAAAGACAGAAAATATACGATAATTCTTATAAAATATAATGCTAATGGATTATATTTTCAATGGACCAACCTTAAGCAAAATTGATATAAAAAATATATTACCTAATGCAATTGTAAAACCTCCAATAAAAAGCTCAGATATCTTTAATTTATTAAGAAATGCTAGAGAGGATTGCTATCCAAAGAGAATACTTATTATAGATGGTTTTTTTCATGGGAAGCTTTCAGTAAGGCATAAAGAAATTTTATATGCTATGAATCAAAATATTTTAGTTTACGGATGCTCTAGTATGGGTGCATTAAGAGCGGCTGAATGTGCTGATTTTGGCATGGTCGGTATTGGTAAAATTTTTAATTTTTTTAAAACCAAATTTGCTTCATCAGATGATGAGGTTGCCGTTGCATATTCGGCTGATGAACCATATGAAGAATTATCCCTTCCTCTTATAAACATTCGCTTTGCACTTGAAGATCTCATGCAAAGGAAATTAATTAATAAATATCAGAAAGAAAAAATTATAAAATTAATCAAAGGTATTCATTTCACTGACAGAACATTTAATTTCTTAAATGAGATAGATTATATTTCTAAATTTATTCCATTGATTAGTAAATTTTATTTGAATTGGAAAGAAAGAGATGCCTTAGAAGCCGTTAATATTATGAAATCAAAAAATAATATTAACTTAAAATTTAAAAAATGGAAATTTAATTATGGAAGTTTTTTTCTTAATTATTATTCAGATACTTATGTAAATTACGAATCAGAAGATCAAAAAGATGAATATATTTCTGGGGCAGATTTTCTTAATGATTTGGATTTTTCAAAAATTGATGAAAGATTAAAATACAATGCTTTTAACAGAATAATAGCTATTAAATATGCTGATTACCTCGGAATTGACCCTAGTGAAAATGATATTTTAAAATTTCAGAAATTTATAAAAAAAGAAGGAAAAATTTTTTTTAATGAAACTTTCTCTTATGTTGCAAAATCAAGTGATCCAAAAATAAGATATAAATTTGCGAAAGAGGAATTAAAGATATTTTTGCTGCATATAATATTAAAAAATAACTTTGGAGATGTTGGGTTTTCTTTACCCTTACAAGATTACTTGACCTCAACTTCACTTACAGGAAATATTTTAAATGTTTCTGAAGATTCAAAAAATAAATTTGATTATTTTGAAGTTTTTAAAGAATTAAATTGTCATGAATATCAGAACATTAATTTACAGGGAAGGTTTATTAATTAATATGGACGAAAAAAATAATTTAAATTGGAGATCGAGCAATATTGAAGAAACCATAAAAAAATTAAAAAAAAATTATAAGAAATTTGGTATTACAAGAGTCGCCAATGTTACTGGATTAGATCACATTGGTATACCAATATATTCAGCAATAAGACCTAATTCCAAAACTATCGTATCAAGTGCTGGTAAGGGCTTAAATAATGACCAATCATTGATATCTGCTGTAATGGAAGCAATAGAGACAGAAGTGGCCGAAAATCTTGATAAAAAATTTGTAAAATTTTGTGCTTGGAGAGATTTAAATAAAAAACAAAGGATTCCTTTACATCTTATACCAAAAAAAAAATGGATCTATTTTAAAAGAGGAAACTCTAATATCTTGGACTTTATGTAAATCAGTTGGTAATTCAAAAAAAGTATTTTTGCCATCCTCTTTAATTGCCATGAGTCCAGATTATTGTTATGAACAATTCATGGTTACACTGATGGGTAGTAATGGTTTGGCTTCAGGTTTAAGTTTCAATGATGCATTTTTATCTGGCCTTTACGAGTTGATTGAAAGAGATGCAATTAAGTGCTGGGGATACGGTATCAAATTTAGAAAATTAATGAAAGCCTATATAAGAGAAGAAACAATACCATACACGACATCACAAAATCTATTAAGAAAAATAAGTGACGCTGGAATGTCTGTCTATATTTCAGAAATAACTACAGACATTAATATTCCAGTATTTAAATGCCAAATTGGTGGAGACATTGACAATGCTGTTTCTTTTTGCGAAGGATATGGTTGTCACCATAATCCTGAAATAGCCTTAAATAGGGCTTTAACTGAAGCTGTTCAAGCGCGCACAATAATGATTGCCGGCTCTAGAGATGACTTTACAGAAAAAATTATCTCAAAAAGTAAACATATGTTTAAAAAGTTTGCTGAAGAATCGAAAAAAGTCATGAGAGAAGATTTTAATCAATTTCGCCAGTTTAATCAAAAAAATAAATTATTTTTTGATAGTTCTAATGCAATCAAAGATATATTAAAAATTTTCTCAAAATTAAAGATTGATAATTTATACTATTTCGAATTTGAGAATAGTAAGCCATTTAAAGTAGTAAAATTAAATTGTCTTGATTTGGTTACTTACATTCCAGGAAATACTAATTCGAGTTTTGTTTCTCACTCAAGGTATAAATCATTTATTCCAAGAATATTTGGTATAAGGAAAGTTATTTTTGATTTAAACAATTAATTTTTTTGGAAAAGCTTCATCAAGAATTATCAGTTTAAGAAGTTTTATCCTCAATTAAATCAATATTGTAATAATACATCCAGAAAAATAGAGTCAGAAATAATCTAAATGCTTTTATTGCCTAGGAACTATAAGCTTTTGGAAATAATTTCTACTCAAAAAAGGTTTAGATGGCTTAACAGAGCTGAAGATTCTGGAGCCCCATAAAACTGCCATGGAACAAACACCATGGAAAAAACAAGGACAGAAAAAAGGGTGATTACAGGAAAAATATTTTGTTTGAGACGCCCAATTATAGAGAAAGGAATAACAATGAATACTATAAGCAAGAGGTATGTAAGTATTCCCGCACCATCAACTGGGGCTTGAGTTGAGGTTGCATAGGAATGACCACTTAGGTGAATAAGTAAACATACGATGCGATATAGTGCTGCTGAACTCAAAACAATAAAAGCTGAGTATGAGTAATCGATATGAGCGACAAATTCACCTTTGATTGCACTATGGACTGAGGCTATTAAACATCCTGATATTATCAATGGTAGCGCGGCATATGTGACTTGATTGAACGGAGTTCTTAATACGTACATAGATGAGAAAATACCAAATAAAGCCATAATTGGGAGAACTATAACTATTGAAAACGTCCCAATTCGTCGATGCAAAAGAATCGTTTGTGACGTTCTACTCTTACGGAGCATGATGATCCACTGAAGAGTGATCAGAGATGCAAGAAGAATCGCGCTAAAGGCATGGATTGTTACTATGTGCTCGGTATTTACTGGTATACCAAATGGATATACAGTACGTGAGGGGACATAGAATTGATTAACTCCCCATATATTAGTGTAATACCAATGTTTTACTGATGGAATGAAAATTACATTGGAGTAACCTGCCACACCCATGAAGGCGAGTACTGTTGATGTAATTGCAGAGCCTTTATGCTTTCCCGACTGCTTCATAGCAATCAAAGCCAAGGGCATAATCATAAATCCCGCAAATCCTAGCAAATGCCATGAACTTTTAATTGGAGTTGTCCAAAGCATCCAAAAAACAAAAATGATGAGACCAATATATAAAGATAGGGCCGATCGCCAACTAAGTAAAGGAATGGCTAGAAAGATCTTTGCCATTTAAAAATTTAAAAATTTAAACAAGTTCTTCATAACCATAACCATAGTAGCTGGGAGAAGAAATGCTATCTTTTTTTAACTAATACCATTTGATATTAACCATGACTTTCATTTATGATTTCCCGATGAACTTCATTTTATATTTTTCAAGAAATATATAAAATTAAAGGAAACAATGAATTATGACGACATATCTACAAGAGAGGCTCGAATGGTATGACCACAATTACAGAATAGGCAATTCCTTAATTACAGATAAACAGTTTGATCAGTTAGAAAAAAATCTTTTAAGAATAGATCCTAATTGTGATTACTTCACTAATA
>MDTB01083432.1_pt1 | contig 11227 bp, 12 predicted proteins | sample 811161 | NCBI WGS metagenome assembly MDTB01 (sample SAMN05326650, study PRJNA326480) | marine metagenome | isolation source: seawater | place: Mediterranean Sea | collected 2009
CTATGTACTCAAAACTATAATTCATAACTTTAATTTAATTACTATGTTGATTAATTTCAACTAGCAATTACATTAAAGACAAATGAACACAGTTTTATTATCATTAATATTGGTTCCAATTATTGAAATTTATTTATTTATAAAAATTGGGTCTCAAATAGGCGCATTTAATACAATTTCTTTAATCTTTATAACTGCAATAATTGGGATTATTTACGCAAGATATGAGGGTTTGAACACTTTAAGGTCTGGATTTTCGCAATTAGTAAAAAATGAAATGCCAGCATATGAAATAATTTCTGGTGCTGCTATTGCATTTGCTGCTCTTCTTTTAATAGTACCAGGTTTTGCAACTGACTTTTTGGGTTTTCTTTTAATTTTGCCTTTAACAAGAAAAATATTTTTTGGAAAATTAATTCATAAATATAATAAAAAGAAAAAAGATATGAAACCATATATAGATGGTGAATTTGAAAATATAGAGGATGATGATGAAAAAAGATTATAAAATTTTAGCAAAATACATAAAAGATATGTCTAGTGAAACTCCTGATGCTGAAACATATTTATTTGTTAAAGATAACATATCTAAATATCAACTTGGGATAAATATAAATTCTGAGGCTTTGAAAACTCAATTAATTGAAGTCAATACAAACCTCAAATTTGAAGATAAAGAAAACAGTAAATTTAAATCTCACTTTGAAATTTCTTATATTACAATTATTAAAGTAGATGAAAAAATTAAAGACAAAAATGTTTTACAAAAGATAGTTTTATGTGATGTTCAAAAAGATATTTACGAAGATTTAGAAAAATCTATGATTGGGTTACTTCATAATTCTGGCTATCCAGCAGTTAATTTTAAAAAAAAGATCGACTTTGAAGAGTTATATAAAAAAAATTTTAATTAATAAAAATTTTTTTTAAGTTTGGATTTTAAATAATCATCGTGCTTTTGAATTTCTTCTTTTGATATTGGAACAACTTTCTTAAAATATAAAATTTTATCTTTGAATTTTTCATCCGATTCATTTTCTAAATTTGAAAAATTTAATTTTGGTTCCTTTTGATCTAAAAGATTAATATATACTTTAGATAATAGATCACAGTCAATTAATGCTGTATGTTGAACTCTTCTCGAATTATCTATTTGGTACCTTTTGCAAAGCGCATCCAAACTTATTGAAGAACCAGGAAATTTATTTCTTGCTAGAACTAAAGTATCAATAACCTCATTTTTTAACATCTCTTTTCCCTGGATTTTCAATTCATTATTTAAATGTGAAAGATCAAACTCTGCATTATGTATAATAAGTTTTTTATGTTTTATGAAAGCTAAAAACTCATCAACAACTTCACCAAACTTTTTTTTATCAGATAGAAATTCATCAGTATAACCGTGAACTTGTAATGCTTTTTCTGAAACTTTTCTTTCTGGATTTAAGTAGCAGTGAAATTTATTTTTTGTTGGTACAAAATCTTCCAATTCAACGCAACCAATCTCAACAATTCTGTGTCCTTCTTTCACAGACAGACCAGTGGTCTCAGTATCTAAAATAATCTCTTTCATTTTTAATTGTTTTTAAAATCCTATTTATACTCTTATTTACTCCTTTTTTTGTGAAATTATTTTTAATTATGAAATGAGATTTTTTTTTTTTATAAGCAATTGGAAGTTGTAAATTTCTTAATTTATTAACTAATATGCTATTAAAATTGTCTCTTTTCTTTAATCTTTTGTAAATATCTTTTTTCTTTGATGATACAAAAACTAAAATATCACTTTTTTTATTAATTTTATTTTCCAACAAAAGAGGAATGTCTAGAACTAAAAAATTTTTTCCTCTGTTTTTACGTATAAAAAAATTCATTTTTTTTCTTACTTCCGAGTGAATAATTTTTACAATTTTTTTTAGATTCATTTTATTAGCAAGAATTGCTTTTGTAAGTTCATTCTTATTTACTGGAAAAGTACTAATATATTTAGGTAACTCCCTTTTCAATTTGATAAAAACTTTTCTATTTCTTTTGTATAATTTTGCTACCTCCTCATCAGCGTTAAAGACCGGATAGCCAAAGCTATTTGCTACAAAGGTTTTGCCAGATCCTATATCTCCTAAAATTCCAATGCGTTTCATTTATCTAATAATCTATTTACTTCTTTATCGTTCTCAGGTTCAATCTTATGCCAAACTTTAAAAGCGTTTACTGCTTGGTAAATAAACATTTTTCTTCCGTTCTCTGACTTTTTACCTAGTTTTTTTGCATTCTTTAAGAAGTTTGTTTCTTTTGGATTATAAATTATATCATAAAAGAATTCGGCATTATTAAATTTTAAAAAATCTAAATCTAGTTTATCTTCTTTGTTTAAACCAACACTAGTCGCATTAATAATCATATCTGAGTAAGGCACTTCACCCCAATCAACTATTTTTAAATTTTTAAATAATTTTTTTAAATTTTCTGCTTTAGCTTTTGTACGATTACACAAAAAGATTTTTGAAACTTTCATCTTGTACAATGCATAAATAATTGACGAAACTACTCCTCCAGCTCCAAGAATTAAGATTTTTTTCTTCGAAACATCATAATTTGTGTCTTTTATAGCCATCTCAAATCCATCTATATCTGTATTGTGTCCAATAATTTTTTCGTTTTCTAGATAAATTGTGTTTACTGATTGAGTGCTTTTAGCCTCTATACTTAAATCATCTAAGTAAGAAATCACATCTTTTTTGAATGGAACAGTAACATTTACGCCACTAATTTCTTTGTTTCTAATCCTTAAAAAAAAATTTTCAAGATCGTTAATATCTAATTTTTCCTTGTCATAAATTGCATTTATATTATTCTTTTTAAACCAATAATTGTGTAACTCAGGAGATAAAGAATGATTTATTGGGTTTCCTATTACTAAATATTTTTTCATATTATTTGTAACTGCTTAAATATTCCTTAATTTTCTTAATGGGAAGACCCATTATTGTGTCTTCGTTTCCTTCGATATTTGCAAACAAATCTCTACCTTTACCCTCAATTTGGTAAACATTATACGAATATAGGGCTTCATCTGATATTTTTGATAAATATTTCTTGAGTTCTTCTTCACTTAAATTTTTCATAGTTAATCTAGCTTTGTCTGTGTAGTTCCAAATCATCGATCCATTTTTTGAAATACAAACAGAACTGATTAATTCATGTTTTTTACCATTGAGTTTTTTTAAAATACCTAAAGCCTCCTCTCTGCTTTCTGGTTTTGATATGAGCTCTCCATTCAAATTTATTACGCTATCAGCACCTAAAACTAGAATATCAGAATTTTTTTGGCTTACTCTAGATGCTTTAATTTCTGCAAGATTTTTTGAAATTATTTCTGGTGAAGCATTCTCCTTTAATAAGCTTTTTTTAATAGGTTCTTCATCTATGGTAGATGGTTGAACACTAACAATGATATTATTTTTGTCTAAAATTTCTTTTCTTACTTTGCTTTTAGACGCAAGTATTAATTCAACCATTTTGTTTATAAATTTCGTATATTTTAATAATTGAAGCAGCGGTTTCTTCAACAGATTTTCTCGTTACATCGATAGATGGCCAACCATATTTTCTAAAAGTGTCTCTAGCATTGTTTACTTCCTTCTTAATTTCTTCTAAATCTGTATAAAATTTATTTTCTGTTTCTTTCAGTGAGGTCATTCTGTTTTTCCTTATATCTACAAGTCTTTCCGGTTCAGTGTTTAATCCTACCACACATGTGGTTTTCGGATTATCCTTTAAAGTTTGAGGTATTGAATTTTCATTTACTAATGGAATGTTTGATGTCTTGAATCCTTTGTTAGCCAGATATATGGCAGTAGGTGTTTTGCTGGTTCTGCTTACTCCTAATAATATTATATCAGATTTTTTTATTTCTTTGACTAAATTTCCGTCATCATGATTCATTGTAAATTGTATCGCTTCGATTCTTTGATAATATTCATCATTTAAGGTATGTTGACCACTTGGTTCGTGGGATGCTTTTTGATTTAATAGTTTTGAAAAGCTCAGTATCAGATCACCTAAAACACCAAAGCAAGGAATTTTTTTTTTGTTACTAATATTTGCAAGATGTTTTGCAAGAGTACTATCCACTATAGAATATAGTATTATTGAATTTGATTGTTTTTCCGCATCAAATAAAATTTGAGTAATTTGGTTGTTGGTTCTAGTAAATGAATATGTGTGTATTTTATATTCAATATTTTTAAATTGAGCTTTTATAGCAGTGAAAATTCTATCTAAAGTTTCACCGGTTGAATCCGAGATTAGATAGATTTGATAAGTATTATTCATGTATTAAATGTTAATAACAATGTTTAATTTAAATCATATTTAAAACTTTTAAAAACTTGAAAATTCTAGTGTAAAACATGGCTTTTATTAACATTATTAAACATAGGTATAAAGTTTTTCATTAGTCTATGAATATTGTTAATAGGCTTCAATTTTACTTATATATTTATTAAATTTTAACCTCTAAATGTTGATTAAAAGTTAATAAAATGTTTAAAAGAAATAATAACCTTTATTCACAAGCTATACTAATAATACAATTAAATATATTTAATTATTAATATGACTGAAATCCAGGAAGTAATAGTTGAAAAAAAAACCAATTTAAAACCTATATGGATAATGAGACAAGCAGGAAGATATTTGCCTGAATTTAGAGAAATTAGAAGTAAAAATACTGATTTTATCAAATTATGTTTAAACGAAAATTTGTCGTCAGAAATTACACTTCAACCACTAAAGAGATTTGAATTAGATGCTGCTATAATTTTTTCTGACATTTTAATGTTACCATATGGTCTTAATCAAAATGTAATTTTTAAAAAAAATTTTGGACCTTTGTTAGGCGAATTAAATTTAGATTTTATTTCTAGTTTGGAAGAAAAAGATTTTATCAAAAAAATTAATCCAGTTTATAATGCAATTAAGCTAGTAAGTGAAAACCAATTAACTAAAAACAAAACTATTATAGGATTTGTTGGTGCTCCCTGGACACTTTTAGTTTATATGATCAATAAACAATCACCTAAATTAAAACTTATAGACAATTTTTTTGAAGATAAACAAAAAATTAAAGATATATTAAATGTATTAGAAAAATTTTTAAAAATTCACATTAAAAATCAAATAAAAAATGGTGCACAAGTAATACAAATATTTGATAGTTGGGCAGGACTATTAAATTCTAAAGATTTAGAAAATTATATTTATAACCCAATGATACCTTTGGTAGAATTTGTTAAATCTCTAAATGTTCCAGTTATATGTTTTCCTAGAGGTATTAAAGATTATAAAAATTATTGCGATATTGTTAGACCAGATGCTATTTGTATTGATTATGAAATTGATCCAATTCAAATACAAAGAGAAATTCAAATACCGGTACAAGGAGGGATGGATCCTAAAGTCTTGTTAACAAACAAAGAAAATTTAAAAAAAGAAGCTCATAGGTATTTAGATATTTTTAAAGACCACCCCTATATATTTAATTTAGGCCATGGTGTTTTGCCAGAAACAGACCCAAATATGATGGATTACCTAGTGAAAACTGTAAAGGATTATCAATGAAATCAAACATAGAGCATCCAAACATAAAATTTGGAAAAACTGGTGTCTTAATTGTAAACTTGGGCACACCAGACTCTACAAGTTGGTTTGATATAAGAAAATATTTAAAAGAATTTTTATCTGACAAAAGAGTCATTGAAGTAAATCCTTTAATTTGGCAAGTAATTTTAAATATTTTTATTTTGAACTTTCGACCATCTAAAACAGCAAAAGCTTACAAAGAAATATGGATGAAAGAAAGAAATATTTCACCATTACTATATTATACTCAGAAACAGTCAGAGAAAGTAGCAAATGCAATATCTTTAGAAAATGTAATTATTGATTTTGCAATGAGATATGGCAATCCAAGCATTAAGAGTAAAATTATGAAACTCCATGAAGAAGGATGTGAAAATTTAATTATTTTACCTCTTTATCCACAATATGCAGCAGCCACCACAGCTACTGTTTGTGATGAAGTTTATAGAACATTGATGAAAATGAGGTGGCAGCCTTCTTTAAAAATAATACCGCATTATGAATCTGATCCTCTTTATATAGATGCTTTGGTAAACTCTATAAGAACAAAAATTAAAGAAATTAGTTGGAAACCTGATTTAATATTAGCTTCTTATCATGGTATCCCAAAAAAATATTTTGACAAAGGGGATCCCTACCATTGTTATTGTCATAAAACTACTAGACTAGTTTCAGAAAAGTTAAATTTTTTTGAAATTAAAACAACTTTTCAATCTAGGTTTGGTCCTCAGGAATGGCTCCAACCTTATACTGATAAAACTTTAGAAAATCTGCCTAAAGAGGGTAAAAAGAATATATTAACCATATGCCCTGGTTTTTCCTCAGATTGCGTAGAAACGCTAGAAGAAATATTAATTCAAGGTAAAGAAAGCTTTATCAATTCAGGAGGAGAAAATTTTGATATGGTCCCTTGCTTGAATGATAGTGATGATCATATTTCTTTGATAAAATCCTTAATACTAAAAAGTATTTAATAAATGAATACATATTTACTTTTTAAATCTTTACACTTAATTTCGGTCATCTCTTGGATGGCTGGTCTGTTGTATTTACCAAGAATATTTGTTTATCATGCTCAGAATAATTCAGAAAAAATGATTACTGATGTGTTTAAGGTTATGGAAAGAAAATTATTTTTTTATATTATGACTCCAGCTATGATTTTATCATGGTTATTTGGTTTGCTATTAATACATGAAATTGGTTTTCAACAACTAAGCCAAAAATGGATGATCTTTAAATTATTATTTGTTAGTATACTTACTTTATATCATTTTTATCTTGGAGGAATTCTTAAACAGTTTAGTGTGGATCTCAATAAGCACTCACATAATTTTTACCGTTATATCAACGAAATACCTACAATATTGTTAATTTTGATAGTATTTGTTGTTATTTTCAAGCCTATCTAGGGTTGAATATTATTGAATAGTATATATATTATTATCAATTATTAAGTCCTTAATAATTTAAATCATGAACATACAAGAATTAAAACTAAAATCATCAGAACAACTCATTACACAAGCAGAAGAACTTGGCATAGAAAATGCTAGTACCCTGAGAAAACAAGAGATCCTTTTTGCAATTTTAAAAAAAGTTGCTGAAAAAGAGGAAATAACAGGTGCAGGAGTATTACAATTATTGCAAGATGGTTTTGGTTTTTTGAGAGCAATGGAGTCAAATTATCTACCTGGGCCTGATGATATTTATGTAAGTCCTAGTCAGATAAGAAAATTTGGTTTGAGAACTGGTGACACTGTAGAGGGACCAGTAAGAGCTCCAAAAGAGGGAGAGAGATATTTTGCTTTACTGCAAGTAAGTAAAATTAATTTTGAGGAACCTGACAAATCAAGACATAAAATTGCGTTTGATAATTTGACACCTCTTTATCCAGATAAACAACTTGTTATGGAAGTTGAGATAGTAAAAACTGAAAAAAAACCTGATCTTACACCAAGACTAATTGACCTAGTTAGTCCTATTGGCAAAGGACAAAGATCAATAATTATCTCTCCTCCAAAAGCTGGTAAAACAATGATTTTGCAGAGTATAGCAAACTCAATTGCTAAGAATTACCCTGAGTGCTATTTAATCGTATTGTTAATTGATGAAAGGCCTGAAGAAGTTACTGATATGCAACGAACAGTAAAGGGAGAAGTAATTAGTTCTACCTTTGATGAACCAGCACAGAGACATGTTGCAGTAGCTGAAATGGTTATTGAAAAAGCAAAGAGACTCACAGAGCATAAAAAAGATGTTGTAATACTTTTGGACTCCATAACAAGATTAGGAAGAGCCTACAATGCGGTGATACCAAGTTCAGGTAAAGTTTTAACGGGTGGAGTTGATGCAAATGCACTTCAGAGACCCAAAAGATTCTTTGGTGCTGCTAGAAATATTGAAGAGGGTGGATCTTTAACAATAATCTCGACTGCTTTAATAGACACAGGTAGTAGAATGGATGAGGTAATTTTTGAGGAGTTCAAAGGAACTGGAAATAGTGAAACAGTATTAGACAGAAAGATTGCTGATAAAAGAATTTATCCTGCAATTGATATAACAAAATCGGGGACACGAAGAGAAGAGCTTTTATTCGATAAAAATGACTTACAAAAAATGAATGTTTTAAGAAGGATTATTGCCCCGATGGGAACTATGGATGCTATTGAATTTATTAGTTCGAAATTAAAAGATACAAAAAATAATGCGGAATTTTTCAATTCAATGAATAAACCTGCATAATTTTTTTTATTTTCGCAGATATTCAGATATAAAGTATTATTTTATTAATGAAGCAAAACAGTGCAGATTTAAAAAAACTTTTTAATGAGAAAAAATACTCTGAGATCATTAATATAATTGAAAATAAAATCAGTAAAAAAGATAGGAATTCAGGATTACTCAATCTTCTAGGAGTTTGTAGGCTTTTAGAAAAAAATAATGCAAGCACACTTTATTTAGCAATAAAAGATTTTAGAGAATCATATTTAAAAGAAAAAAATACTCCAAATGCTTTTCATGCATTAAAGAATTTTATAAATGCTTCTATGGATTTATTTGATTACGAATTTAGATCAAATGAAAAAAATTTGTCTAAAGGAAGTTTTGATGAAATTTTTTTATACTTCAATGAAAATAAGGAACATTTTGAAAAAGATAAAGAGCTTACTAAGTCTATAATAAGAGTGTTCAAAAGATATTTAGATATTGATAGAACAATTTTTTATTTAAAAAAAATAATTGATAATAACCAGAGTGATATAGATGCACTTAGTTCATACATATATTTTAACAATTTTAGAAATGATTGGAGCCAAGAGGTTTTTTTAAAATACTCAAAAATTTTAAATGATAGATTAAAAACTTTTTCTGAAGCTGAAATTGTAGACTTAAAAAAGTCTGAAAATAATAAGATTAATTTAGCTTTTTTATCCTCAGATATAAGAGCAAAACATTCTATTACAAGTTTTTTAAAAACAGTTCTTATTAATTACGATAAAGAAAAATTTAATATCACTTTGTATGTAAACAATAAAGAGGACGAGACAACCAAAGAATTTGAAAAGTATGTATATAAATTAAAAAATATATCGAAAATGAATGATATTGATGCTATTAATTTAATTAGGTCAGATAGAATTGACATTATTGTTGACTTAATGGGTTTTACCTCAAATCATAGGCTGACTTTGCTAAAAAATCGTGTTGCACATAAGCAGGTTTTGTGGTGTGGCTATTGCAACACTTCAGGAATAAAAGAAGTAGATTATTTGGTTTCTGATAAGAACCTTGTCTATAAAGAAGAAGAAAATTTATATTCAGAAAAAATTATATTTCTAAATGATATTTGGAATTGTCATTCAGGTTTTCTAGGTGAAAGAAAATTTAACCCTGCTCCATCAATTATTAATAAGCATGTTACGTTTGGCTCTTTTAATAATTTCAGAAAGATAAATGATAAAGTGATAGAAGTTTGGTCATATATTTTGAAACAAATTCCTAATTCAAAATTAATTTTAAAAACTTCAGATGCTTCATCTACTTCACAAATTATAGAAAAATTTAAAAAGAATAATGTTATAAGTTCTATACAATTTGAACATCATAAGAAATCATTGGAAAAACATTTAGATGATTATAAAAAAATAGACATTGCTTTAGACACTTTTCCATACAATGGTGTTACCACATCTTTTGAAGCTATTTGGATGGGGGTACCCACGATAACTATGAAAGGTTATAATTTTAACTCACGGTGCGGTGAGTCTATTAATAAAAATATAGGTCTAGACAACTTGATTGCGCAAAACGAAAAAGATTATGTGGAAAAAGCAAAATTATATGCTCTTGAAACAAGCAAATTGTCAGAATTAAGAAGTATTATTCACGATAAAGCATTAAAATCACCTTTATTCGACACGAAAAGATTTGCAAATGATTTTTTTACTTCTCTAGAAAAAATATATAATTAATTTTTAAATTAATGAATATATACGCATTATCGTCTGGTCCTGGTGTATCTGGTATAGCTATAATTAGAATATCAGGCCCTAATACCAAAGAAATTATTGAATTATTAACTCAAAAGACAATACCGGCTCCAAGAATGGCTAATCTACGGAAAATACACAATATCAACACTTCTGAGCTTATTGACGAAGGAATAATTTTATGGTTTCCAGGCCCAGGGAGCTATACTGGTGAGGATATGGCAGAAATTCATATCCATGGTAGTAAAGCTGTGATTTTGGCTGTTCAAAATGAAATATCAAAAATAAAAAATTGTAGATTAGCTGGGCCAGGTGAATTTACAAAGCTTGCTTTTCAAAATGGTAAAATAAATTTACTTAAGGCTGAGAGCATTGGAGACTTAATATCAGCTGAAACTGAAATACAAAGGTTGCAAGCAGTAAAAATCATGGAAGGTACATCTTCACATAAATTTAACGAACTGAGAGAAAAATTAATTAAAATTTTGTCATTCGTAGAAGCTAAAATAGATTTTCCCGATGAAGATTTACCAGATGAAAATTTACATAAAATAAAAAAGGACTCTTTAGATGTTAAAAATGAGATCGATAAAATTCTAAATGATCAAAAAGTTGGAGAAATAATTCGGGAAGGTTTTAAAATTGCAATTGTAGGACCCACAAATGCTGGCAAGTCAAGTTTGCTTAACAACCTATCAAATAGAGAAGTTGCTATAGTTTCAGAAATAGCTGGGACTACAAGAGATGTAGTTGAAACACATTTAAACATAGACGGTTACCCTGTTATCATTTCGGATACAGCGGGAATAAGAGACTCAAAAGATGAAATAGAAAAAAAAGGAATAAAATTATCTTTAAAAAAAGCTGAAAATGCAGACTTAAAATTAGTAGTAGTTGACGCTAAAAGTATTGATTTAAGCGGTTTTTTGAATGAATTCTTAAAAAATAATGCCATATTAGTAGTAAATAAATCTGACCTTTTAAATGAAGAATTAAATCCAGAAATTAAAAAATTAAATCATGTTTTAATTTCTTTAAAAGACAATTTTAATATTGATAAGTTGATTGAAAAAATAAAAAAGATTTTAAAA
>MDTB01091655.1_pt1 | contig 11227 bp, 20 predicted proteins | sample 811161 | NCBI WGS metagenome assembly MDTB01 (sample SAMN05326650, study PRJNA326480) | marine metagenome | isolation source: seawater | place: Mediterranean Sea | collected 2009
GCCTGTTGTTCTGAAGTCATTTGGACTCCATTGACACTCACATGGACCTTTCCTGCTTCATGTGCAAAAACAAATTCTGTTTGAGTTCCATCTGCAATAAAATGTTTTGACTTAGTTCTTGCTTGTATCGTTGTGAACTGCGTTCCAAAATCCGTATTATTTCCAATAGCAGTTTGGAATTCAGAAAGAGTATCTAAACTTACTGGAGGAGTCCCTAATAAACCACCAATTGAGGTGTCTACTTCAGCAGTTGTTTTAAGGGAGCTTGTGTCTGTTAAATTCATTACTTGCATACTAGCGGAAGTAAGATCCCACCCAAGATTATCTCCTATTTGTTGAGTGCCTTCCGTAACATTTACGTTGCTAAGATCCGTTAAAATTAAATCTCCAACATATGCAGATTCAACCTTACCAGAAGTATCTAGCATTCTACCTAAAGTATCTGGTTTTGAAGCCATAGTTCCTCTTAATTAAATGAGCGAATTGTAATATAATCATCAGCAAGCAAAGGGCTTTCAAATTGGATCTTTGTAGCACTTGCTCCAACAGTATTAATCTCATTGTCATTATCATCTAATGAACGAAAATCGAACCCCGATGTTAATTCATTCGGAGTACCATTTGATGCAGTAATTTTGTTAATCATATAGACCCCATTGTACCAAACGTCTATATTTCCAACCTTATGAGATGCACTAAAAACTGTTTGTCCACTCGTAGCCTCATATGATAGTAGATTGGTCGAAATAGGGTTGTTCGTATGTGTATGGTCAGATCCTCCTTGAGCAACAATATATATTGCTCCCTGCATCGTAGAATGAAACTCACAATTATAATGCAAAGTTTCTGGAGCATCTTGGGGTACTGTAAAAGTTAATGACCCTACTTGAGATCCTTGGCCTGTTACTCCTTGCGTATATTCCGATCCTGAACCAAGTGAGTCTTGCGTGTTGATCCTGAAAGGGTGTCCTGAAGCATCGATATTAAAGTAGTAGGTGGAACCCCGATATAGATATAAATTGGGATTAACATCGCTCGAAGTTCCGACTCCGTTAAAGATATATTGTCCTGGGACCGCACTTATACTAAAGGTTCTGGCAAGGTTGACTTGAGCATCAATTACCGCGCCTAAATTTTGTATTTTACTAGATGGTATATTAGGGATTTCCTCTAGATCCAAAAGGATGCGGTCGTTGTCTATAGTACCACCACCCAACTTAGAGGCATCGCCAATTAGTTGAGCAAGGTCAAACGCCTTGGACATACTGCAAATTGTTATTTAAATCGTTAACGATATAGGAGGGAATTTTCTAAGAAACATCATATCAAATATGACGTTTTAAATCAAGAATAATGATACAGTCTAAAAGTTAGTATTGTAAAATATAACTTCTGGTTTTGGCTTATTTTTTGGCGTTGTTTGCTCTTTCCAAAGAAGGGCAAATACTAATGAGGCAACAACTAGGGAGAGGATTAGTAATAGGTTTTCATTGAACATTTACATCCCACCTAATAAAACAAAGGCAAATACGATAAGAAATGTTATTACTTGGAAATAAAGCATCCAAATAAGTCCTTTGAAAATAAAGAATGGGGCAGTAATTAAAAAGAGTAATGATTTGATGGTAAGATCAATTACCCACATAACATGCCCATAGGAGGTCCACTTGTGATTCTTTCATACATTGTATGTAATTAAGCAGACCTCCTTGGTTTATTGCGACCTTCTGCATAAGCATTATCGGTTAAGACTTCCGCAATTCTGGAGGGCAGAACGGATGACCCTTGGTCCAAAATACCATTATGGAAACAGAGGATAGAATGTTACCCACTTGGGCTTGGAAACAGGAAAAATTATAAACTGCTAACAAGCATACTTTCACCTTTTGCACAATAAACACGGGCTTCGTGTTGGTAGTTTTGCTAAACTTCATTAACGATAGCATAATAAACGAATCGTGTAAAGATGTATATTAAACGTTACTTCTGGCACAAGGAACCTCATATATAGGGTCAACATTCAGTAACTTGATAATACCTTCTTCAGTATTGTCATCAACACGATCGTCAGTATCCTTTTTGAAGATCCCATACTGAGAGAATTTCAAACCCATCTTTTTGGCTTTCCCACGACACATAATGTTGAACTTCATACTTCCTGTCCAAGTCATGTATGCAGGGGCAAAGGTGTCAACACTACAATAAAAGAGGTCAACTTGTTCTTCCAGAACACGGATTGTTTCTTTGTTTCCATCACGAAAATCGTTTACCACAACGATGTCTACATCATGTAAACCTTCCTCTTTACCCCTGCGAAAGCTCCCTGCAATGTGATAAGGGAACATTCCTAACGTACCATCACTTTCTAAGGCTTTAATAACCTCTTTTGCTTTATCTCTATTCATCCTCTTCTCCTAGTTCAATTATTGGGAAATACTCATTTTCATCGCCTGAACTCATTACAAATCCTGCATCGTTTCCCTCTCCGTTGGATGCGTAGAGAAACAGGGGAGATGCAATTCGACCATCAATTTGTTTCGTTCCAAGAGAGATGCACAAACAAGATCCTGTCCAACCCATTGCTTTAACTTCTTCTTCTGTTAGATAACGTGCATCAATAATATGCCTCCCTTTTAACCTAGTTGAGGCGGTTTTTGTCCATTGGTTTATCAGTTCCATCGGGGTAAATTTCGTTGAAAGTTTTAATAAACTCATTAAGCCATTTAAGGGCTTGTTTTCTCGTTCTCCCTTCAAACCCGATCCGTTTACAAGCATGAAGAGAATTGAATCTACTGGTCATTCCAGTATCTATTTCCAACTTCAATCGTGATCGAAGTACCAGTAACCCATACTTTTTGATGTGAACCCCAGTAAGCGTGGTCACATTCCCTGTTTTTTCAACTCCCAAGTTGACTCTCCAAATGTTCTTTGAGTGCTTCTGCGTATTTAGTGTCATCTTTGTGATGTCTTAAATGCAGATTCTCAATTTCTCGTTGTTCCCAGAATGCTCCTGGACTCATTAATTCTGAGTCATAAAGACTCGTACTCTTCCAATCATAAATATTAACTTCAGCCCAATTAGGGTTTCCAAGTGCGCTATGTGGAGGTGATACAAGTTTATATTCTTGGCTCACTTTATAGTGGTCAGTAAGTTCTGTACTTCCCAAATAAGCCATTAACTTTCTTGGAGCAACATCAACAGTTAACCCACAGGAATATGTCGAATTGAAGGGAACTTCTTCGTGATGGTAGGGGATCTCGTAAGGGAAGGATCGCAACACATAGAAGGAACGATCCAATAGTTCTATTGCCGATATTCTTGGCTTAAACCTTGGTTTGGGAACCATCCAATGTTGGGATAAATTGTCTTCATCATAAGAAGAGTTCTCATCCCATATTGGCTCAAGTTCTCCATTTATTGTTAACCCTCTAGTATTAATATCTATAACTTCGGCTGGTAAACCCATATTGACCTCTATCGTTCATGTTTAATGTATTAATATAAATTAAAAGTATACACTAATCGCACAAAAAAAGGTGCTTAATCACTATATTGAGGAAGTGGCGGAGTTGTATTCCCATGATATTCATCATCAAATTCCTCAGATAAATTAAAATTTTTAAGGCACTTTAAAACGAGGTTGATGAGTCCTGAAGTAACATAAAGATACTCTTGCATCCTTGTTTCAAAGGTTCCTTTTATTTGGTCAACTCTATTTGGATCTTCAGTAACAATCTTTCTGGAAAGTTGTCCCTCTAACAAGTGATTGCAATGTTGACGGAACCCTTGTAGGTCATCAAGTAACTGAACCATTTGTGACTGAGTAAACGGAGCAGTATTTGTGGAAAACTTTTTAAGGTAGTCCAAAGAAGAACACTCCTTACTGATATACATCAATGAGAGGTAATCATTGAATTTATTGTCATACCTTAGTCTTGCTTCATGATTCGCAAAATACTTTGCAATATGGTTAAGAGGCTCTGAGGATTCAGTAGCTAGTGATGCAAAATCGTTAGGATCTAACAAAACGTCTCCTGGTCGATATTTAGTGTGGACTATTCCCACAGGTTCAAAGCTGATTTTAAACTTGTCATTAATTTCAAGTGTTTTCGACATATTCTTCTTCCTCAATAAGATGTTGTAATGCGTTGCAATCCTTAACCTTAATAGGATCAAAATACATATCTCTTTCCATTCCACATCCCATTACTTTGATCTCTTTCATTTCATTCAAAGAGAAGTAGCCCCACTCTGAACCTTGACCACCTTCTACATACCCAAAGAAACGATCAGTTCCATCAAACTCACACGCATACCAAGTCATGTTTGAAAATGGATGGAAGAATTTCGCATGGATTACTTTCTCTCCGATAGGAGTGTCTTCCGTTGCATAAAGCTCTGGAATACGTTTGCGGATCTCTTGAGTAAGAAGTTTCATAAGTTTCCCGTATCTATATAAAGGTTTTCTGAGCCACCAATTGAACAATTCTCCAATGCATCACCCACCATATCTTTGATTTTCTGGTCTAGGTTATTGTCGAGTGTTTCATCAACTTGGTTAGAAATATGAGTATCTAAATTTCTCTGGAATTTCTTAGTCTCTGGAGAAACATTGCTATGAGTTAAGGCAACATTCATGAGTTCAGGAAGCAACTTAATTACTTCTCCACGAATGATATTCCTAAGTGACGCGCCAAGTTGATCACTTTCATTAATTTGATTGGCTTGTTCGTTTGGTTGTTCTTTGGGTATTGCAACAACATTAGTGATTCTAGGTTCCATAGTCATTTTTAATTAAGGTTAAAAAAGGTGGCGAGTACGAAGGTTGAAGGAAGTAAACAAATAAGACAGTAGAACTTGGTTATCGTTCTAGCGACAACATTGACAAACGACATGAGAGTTTACTCTCAAGCAATGGGTGTCCCTCCACTTGCAATTGGCCCCATATGGATGCCGTGACATTTGGGAAGGTTTGTTGTGGACCCTTTCGCCACTCCCATTTTAGTTAGTTCGGTCTTATGACTCTATTCGCAGAGTAGGCTATCCCTCTCACTACTTACTCGCCTTTCAAAGGTCACAACGTTTACCCAAGTAAACGCTCCTCTTTGAGGAATGCGACCTCCGAATCTTCAAGCTCTATTAGAGTTTTAACGTTTAACTCTAGGAGCTTATCTTTAATATTCCTTGTAATGGCTCTCAATTCCTTGAGTTGAATCTTTTTCTCAGCAACTTCTTGTTCTGAAAATACAGAGCATTGAATTTCAGGTTCACGGTCATACCGATCTGACCTCTTCTCGTATCTCTCAATTTGTTTAGTGAGAATGGTTTTCAGGTGATCTCTTCCCTTGTGAGGTCTTCCACGAAGGGAACGCTCTAAACGTTGGATCGTTCTTTTCAACCTTGCATCCTCAGAAACAATAACGTTGATTCCACACTCTCCATTAGCCTTATAAATAGAGTGATCGAGTTTTGAGAAAACTTTGTCCAATTCCATCAAATAGGTTTCCTCACTATTGGCTTTAGTGAGTGTTTCAGTAATCTCTGAATCAAGTGTGTCTGGATCGGAACACTCGAAAGAGCAATCAATTTTGGTTTCCGCATTGTCTCTAATTTTCTTCAATTCAGAGTGAATGCGTTTTGCCCTCCGAAGAGGGATCACGTTTTCTTCTGGGGTGGCTTCTACTTGTTTCTTTGATCTAGGCATATTTTCTCCTTATGCGAGTCCAACGAGTTCTTTTAATTTGAGCGACATGGGCTTTTTACCAACATAATGTCGAATACCATTCTTTGAAGTCCTATAATGTCCCTTCTGCTTTTGTCCTTTGAGGGGCGAATCTTCTTTGGTGAGGTTCCTTTTGAAACCATCAACCCAAACTTGTTCTCCATTTATGTTTTTAAAATGTCCTTTTACATGGGCAACTCTTTTCTTACCTTTGTCTTTACGAACTTTTCTTCCATTCTCATGAAGCTCAACTTCTTCTAAAACATCAGTCGTAATTTCAACTGGTGGCAGTTCAAGTCTGTTTCTCAAATTAATTAATTGTTTTTCTCTTTTGGCAATTTCTTCCATGAGGTCGTTAAGTTGATCCAACTTCGTTTCAATGGCATTTCTATCCAAAACCTCATCAGTTCTTTCTGTAACAAAGAACTCAGAACGATTAAACTGTAGTCCAGTTTGGTTTTTCATATCACCCTTTCCGTGTATCGTTATTCACATTTCGTAACATAATTATAAATTATAAGTATATAAAATGCAAATAAAAAAAGAGAGACTGTGTTGATTAGTCTCCCCTAGTTAACTCGTCCTGCATCACCACCTTGAATCATAAAAGAGGATCCATCTGCACCATGAACCATCGAAAAATCACCCTCTTTTTGCTCCTCTCTAAACAGATACTTAATTCTCGCAACTGCTTGAGCTAATTCGGCTACTGTCGCATTTTTAGGGTCTTCGCAAAACTGCTGAAAAACTTCATGGGCAACTTGTTGGGCCTCTTCTTCAGGAATATCTCCATTTTCGTCCATAACTATTTCTATGATAGTTCCCTTCTTGTCACGTTTAATCATGTTTCCTTTCTTGGTTAGAATCCAAAATCATCTTTGGGTTTTATTGGGACAACTTTGTTTACAACTGGTTCATCTTCAGGTGAGTGATACACTCTTTTAGATCCCTTAAAAGTTTGCTCAATTGCTTTTAACAACCTTTCCATCTTTTGTTGAGAATTGAGGTGTGGTACGTCTTCATTCATTTTGAATATTTTTTAGTCTTTGTTTCAGTAAACTTATCTGTTTCTTGTTTTTCCATTGTTCCATCGGGTTTGAACTTAAATCCTGCCCAATGAGATTTACCTTCTGGAAATCCGTTCATATCAAGTCTGCATTCAAGATCCCCTACTTTATCCATTAATTTCCTCTCTATTTGCATCAGCTGAGAAACTGTCTTTTGGAGAGAGTTAATTCTGTCTACAATTATTTCTAAAGGGTCTTTGAGTGCTTCCTTTACTTCTGCTTTCTTCTTCCCTTTTGCTTTATCTATGGATATGAGATTGTTATTTTCATCCATTCACTTCTAGCCATTCTTTAGTAGGTTTCGGATCTGGTAAATTATCGACACAAGATGAGCAACCCTCCCTTGAGACACCTTTATGAATGAGGGTGGCTGGCCCCATATTAATAATTGACCCATTGACTGCGATCCACGAAAACTCTTTTTGGCAAAACGTGCATTGCCACCTCTCAAAATCAATTTTCAGATCAACATCGATAACGTCTTTATCATCTGGAACATCTAACAATGAGTTGACAGATCGAATGTCATAAATGTTGTGACCCGACATACTTTTGTTGATTTCATCAACTCTATACATTCGTGTGACTTCGTATTCTTTCTTTTCAAGAACGATACGTTTTACGTTTTGAGAATCTTCCATACAAATCCCTGAAGTATTGTTTTTCTTCCCTATTGACCCTTCTTGAGTCTTCTTGGTGATCTTTAAATTCAAAATACTTTGGACCTAATCGTTTTTTCTTCTCAACTATTGAATCTAAACTTACTGTTCCAGACCAAATTGCCTGTGCATCTTGAACTGTGACCAAAACTCGTCCTTCTCGTTTAAGTGCATTGCCTGTGAACATCTCAACAGTTTCTTCAGGCGTTGGTTTATTAATCAAATAGGTTTCAGAACCTACTTTGGTAGTTTTTCTATTCTTTTGATGTGAATAGTGATTGCATCCACAATTTTTAATTTCACCATTAACGTAACGATCTTTTCTTCCAAGAAAGTCTTTTTTACAAAAGCCACACTTGAAAACCCACCAATGCTCATACCACACATAGGCTTTTGATTTACCGACTTTCAAATGATGAAATCGAGTAGGTTTAACATTTCTTTCACCACGACCTTCTTTAATTTTGGGTGTATCAAATTGTCTCTTCAGAAAGTTTCCATCTCTTTTGGTGTAACGCCATTCTGCTCCTTCGGGTTCTTCAAACTGTAAATGGCCTTTAGGAAAGGGCTTAAATTTGTCATTTGCTTCATCTGGCACAAAATACTGAATTGGATCTATTTGTTTTTTGGCGGGAAAATGATGGATGTTCTCAATCGTATTAGTTGGTCTTCCCATTTCTTCTCTTTTCAATTACAGATTCTAAGGTTATTACATTAGCCCAAATCTCATTTGCTTCCTGTTGGGTGACGTAGACTTTCCCTTCTTGGCGGTGAACATTTCCTGTGAACATTGCAATCATCCCGTGGGGTCCAGAGTTTGGACTCTCTTTCCCTTTGGTGGAACCCCCATAAGGATTCCCTTTTTTAAATCCATACTTCCCATTTTGATTTGCCCTAAACTTTTCTGTTTTTTGTAGTAAGGTCATGGATTCTCTCTTTTTGCATCCACAACTTGTGACACCCTTCGTTTCCCTCATAAAAGCGGATTTTTCTACGACACAAAAGTTTCCACAACGACAATGGAACAACCAGAAATGCTTATAGATTCTTAGCCTATTGTCTCCCCTGTTCTTTCTAAGTTTTGCTAATTTCACTTCTTTCCTAGATGGATGCCTATAGAGTTCGTAGTGGTGAAACTTGATAGGGGTTAGGTAACTGTCTTTTGCCTTTGTGTGAGGGAATATATCTTCAGTAGGCTTGGGTTTTATGTAATAAGGACGTTTCCCCCAAGGGTTCACAACTCTTCCGCTATAATTCCCATATTTTTGTCGAACCACTCCATGATTAGTAGGTAAGGGTGCGGACCTACCATCAACTCCTGCTGATGTGTAATCTATGTGGTTCGTTATATCTAAAGGCTTCATTGGATATGGTCTATTGAATCTGCAACTGATTTATCGGTTCTCATACCTTCAAATACTGGTAAAAATAAGGACTGAACTCCTTTTTGAGGCTCAGTTTTTGTGTTGTATTTGATCCTTACAATTTCTCCTAAGATTTCGTTTGGGTTGAAGAAAATAGTTCGTTCTGCATCAGAGAATCCTGTGCCTATTTTCACTCGCACTTTTTTATCAGAACTCTCGCAAATCAATGCTCCCATCATTCCTTCGTATTTTCCTGCACCTTCTTGGATCTCCACAACCTCAAGGTCGCAATCGTTTTCTTCTTTGAATTTGAGACAATGTTTAGAGCGTTTGTTTTCCCAGATAGAGTCCATTTCTTTGAGGATGGTTCCTTCCAAACCTTTAGCAATAAGTTCTCTTGCATGCTCTTTAGCCCCTTCTATATCTGTTACTATTTTTGTTGGAATTACTGAGATGAATGTAAGGTCACTCACGATATGTGTGAGATACTTTAACCGCGCCTCATAAGGGATCGGATGAAACCCACTCCAAAATGAAGTGCTAGGTATAAAGTCCCATACATGGTATTTGAGTGATGCAATCTCTTGAGGAGTCGCAGTATTGTGTCCTAGCTTGTTGGTGATCCCATTTGACTTGGCTCTGGGAAGAGGGTTCCCATATGGATCGTAAGCCAGTAATTCTCCATCTAATACAAAAGGTTGCACTCCGACACGCTCTCTAATTGTGTCAATATCTTTTTTGTAGACAGGCTCTAAACCCACATAAAGTCGACCTCTACTAGAGAGTGGATTGAAATAGGTGTGACTTATTTCAACTTGAAACCGCATTCCATCTGCTTTCTCTTGGGAATAAGCAGGAAATGAGAACTTTTCTAATCGCTCTTCATTAGAGTTTTTGGCCTTCATAACAGGAATTTTTTCAGGCATTGCAGTAAACTCCATATTCAGAGTTGAATTTTTTAGGCTCTGTTTCTTCCCATAGCATTGGAATGTTATCCATGACCCAAGTTGAGTATTCACAAGCCTCTAAACAGGAGTCGTCAAAATTAATGGCTAACTCGTAATAGGCTTCTTCTTCGTAAGGAAATCTCTTTTTATAGAATTGACAACCAAACTTTTGTGCTTCTGGAAATACCTTCTCGCAAAACTCTTTGAAGCGTTTGATTTCTTCATGAACTTTGTCAAAGTAATCTGGAGTGTTGTATTGAACACATGGCTCTTCTACTGGAACCGTCCCAAGGGCTTCGTAATTAAGCATAGACATCCAATTTTGCGTTGAGTTTGTAATACTGGTCTTCGTCTTCAGCCGTTTGTTCGTAGGCATCGTTAAATTCCAGTATTAGTTTGTCCCTCAACCTATCGTTATCTCCAAGGTCAAGGTCCGTGTTTATGTAGTCCTGAACTGAATCTTTCAGGGTTGTAAACATGGGAGTAAGCTCTTCAACCTCAACGTCTCCAAGGTCGACTAACCACTCTTTCATGTTAGCTTTGAGTGTTACCTTTACTGGCACAGGGATCGTAATTTCTACCTCAGTTGATACTTTCATGGCTCTCCATTGGTATTTCAGCATCGTGTTTACATTTGTATACATAACGATAACCACCCCATGATGGGTACTCTCTCCCTGTGAAGACGAAATCTAACGCCTCCATAATTCCTTTATGTTTTGTTTTTGACTCCAAGTATTCATACCCTTCGCAAATAGCTTCACCAATAACAGGGCGAACAAGGTCTACTCCTAAACCTTGACCTCTAAAATCGGGCATTAAATACCAACCACGCAAACGAGCTTCACGTTTGGAGAAAGGCATAAGGGATGAGCAACCAACGATGTCTCCATTTAGCTCCATACAAAACCAAGTATGTTTGGTCTTACCCTCATAAACGTGGGCAGTTTCCTTTCGAGCTTCAGGTGTGTCGAAATGCTCTACCTCTTCATAGGAGCAGTTGCGTATCAACACATGGTTTGTCGTTTGTACACTTTCCATAACTTATTATAAATTAAAAGTATATAAAATGCAAATAAAAAAAGGGACCAATACACGATTAGTCCCTAGTTCTTAGTGAGCCTTACCAACCCCGGCAAGGGTCAAAGCACCACACTTTTCAATTTGAGACTCAGCCTAAAGAAAGGTTGATTGTTAATTGAAGGCAAGGCTCATCTAATTCAGTTTAGTGTTGGTGTATCATCAATTAGCATCAGTTGATGGAGTGCCATTTGAATCTTTTGTAGCATATGGTGAACCCATTTTTTCCGTCCATCTATTTTAGACGTTAACTCTTCTTTCATTGGTTCTGGGTATTTCCCTTTATATTTATCGTATATTTCATATATCGATTGAGTTTCAGTATAAAACTTTGTCATGTCAGTACACACATCATCTAATATGGTCATTACAACTTTTTGCTTTTTA
>MDTB01242336.1_pt1 | contig 11227 bp, 10 predicted proteins | sample 811161 | NCBI WGS metagenome assembly MDTB01 (sample SAMN05326650, study PRJNA326480) | marine metagenome | isolation source: seawater | place: Mediterranean Sea | collected 2009
GATGATCATGATGCTGATGCAATTCATGGAAATTTAAGACAAAATAAAAGAGATCGAGTTATAAAGGCATTTAGAAATAATCACTTTAGAATATTAGTGGGAACAGATGTAGCAAGCCGTGGTTTGGATATACCCGCAATAAAACATGTTATAAATTTTGATTTACCTCAGGTGGCGGAGGATTTTATTCATAGAATTGGAAGAACAGCCAGAGCAGGAGCAGAAGGTTCCGCATTAAGTTTTATTGGAAACGAAGATCGGACAAAATGGAATGCAATTCAAAGATTAATAGACCCAAATTTCAAAGCAGAACCTGATAGAAATTCAAGACGAAGAAGAAAAAGAGGTGGGCGTAGTTTCGATAGGCGAGATAGAAGAAGTAAAGATAGATTTATTAAAAAAAGACGAGATAATCAGAGTAGACAGCGTGAGGATCAAAGTGAAAATAATAGTAGATCTTTTAATTTTAAAAAAAAATTTAATGGAAAGAACAAAGGATATAAAAAAAAATTTTTTAATAAAAAAAAGGGGTTTTCAGGCAAAAGAAAAAATTTTAGAGATTAAACTTTTGACTGTGTTGATATTATGCTTATTAGAACCCAGCCTTAGCTAATATGAATGTTTTTTTAGGAAAGATCTTATATTTTTCAATTGTAATTCTTTTCCCTTATAAATAGGCTCAAAATTTCGCTCCCGGTCAATAAATACTAAGTCAAACTTGTTGTTAAGTAAATGTTGCTTAAAACTTTGTAGATGAATTTTTATAAATTCCGTAACAACATGTTGAATTGAAATCTTTTTATCTCTTATTCTCTCTATTTTTCTTGATAGGGACTCATAAATTTTTTCAATAATTAAGATTTTAATTATAGGTTTTGTAAATCTCTCGACATCTTGATTTACATAAATACCCTCAAAAATTATTAAATTTTTATTTGTAAATTTAAATTTTAATTTTAAATTATTTTTCCCCGTTTTCCTATTATATAGATTTTTTAATATTAAAGTTTTTGATTTATTACCTTCTTTAAGAAACTTAAGAACATATCCTAATTTTTTTAAGTCGTAATGTATTTTATTTTGATTTAAAAAATCTCCTCTTAATTTTTTTGTAAAATTAATTCTTTCCTCTCTAGTTAATAGAAATAAATCTTTACTTAATATAAAAATATTTTTAAATTTATTTTTTAACTTTTTTTTTAGGAGGTTTGCAAATACACTTTTACCAGAACAGGTAATACCGTCTATGGTTATGAAATTAACTTTTTTCTTGTCGTATTTTTTTAAAAAGTAATATCCAGATAATTTCATTTTATTATTTTTCATTGTACATTTTTCTCCACACATTTGGCTTATTTGTACATATAGCATCAGGCCTAATTTTAAGCATACTTAGCCTTTTGAAGGTTTGGTAAATTTCTTTAACTCTGTTTTTTTTTACTAATTCAGGAGAAACAATACATATTTTAATTTTGTTCTTTTTACAAAGGTTAAAAAGTTTTTGATTCAAATCAATTTTCGTAAAATTATCTACCCATAACCATTTTATTTTTCTGAATAAAAATTTTTTTCTCTTTAAATCCTCAAACTCTGAAACTCTAATTGAAACATTAGTTACATACATATTTTTAATTAAAGTTGAAAAAGTTTGGTCATGAAAGAAAAAATTGCTAATTTTTTTTTTTTTTAAAATTTTAATTATTTTTTTTTCTAAACCTTCCTCTTTGACATTTAGAACTACTAATTTGTGATCAAAAAATTTAATCCATCTTTCGAACATTATTCCTTTTTTAAAAGGATTATGATGTAAGTAAATTTTTTTCTTTTCTGATCTTAAGTCAATTTCTACTCCTTCATTTTTAGGAGTATTTTTTAATTTCGCTATTGAATTTACCCTATGCCTTATCAGTATCATAATTCAATTTTTTTACTTTTGAAAACCTCAATTTAAAAAGATAAATTATATTAAATAATATATGTTTGAGAAAAACAGTAAGATTATTTTTCCATTTCGAATGACCATGTATTCTTGTTTTAAAAACAACATCTATATTTGTAATTTTTATATTATTTGCTAAGCAAACATAAAATGAATAAGTATCAATAACAGTCCAATTTTTTGGAATTGCCGTGAAATATTCAAGCACATCTCTACTAAAAATTTTCGGTTGAGCATTTATTTCCTCCATTTTATATCCAAGTATTATAGAGGCTAATTTTTCATGAAATCTGCTCACTATACCGTCATAACCTCTATTATTAATACGAAAACCTTTGCCGTAAATTTTTGTTTCTTTATTGATAATCTGAAACAATTTAAAAAAATCTAATAAAGGGGTTTGTAAATCTGCGTGGGCCCACCCAATATAGTTTCCTCTAGCTGATCTTAATCCTGCTTCTATACCGCCTCCATAACCCTGGTTAAACTCAATGAAAACTTTTTTTATTTCAATTTTATTTTTTTTTTCTTTATTGATATTTATGATTTTGTCTATTTCAAGAGAAGTATTGTCTGTTGAACCATTATCGACATATATTAATTCGCATTTATAATTTTCCAGCGGAATTCCAATAAACTCATCATAAAGTGGTTTTATATTTTTTTCTTCATTAAAACAGGGAAGAACTACAGAAAAATCCATTTGTTTAAATTTCTAACATATTCATTTATATATCTATAGCACAAAATATGAAATCATTTTTAATTATACCCATGGGAGGAAGAGGAAATAGGTTTCTCAATGCTGGTTACAAAACTTATAAACCATTTTTACCGGTAGATAATAAAAATATTATTCTTGATAATATTATTAATAATTTTTCAAATTTTAATAGTGAATTAATAGTTTTAACTAATTTAAAATATTTAAAAGAAAAAAATATCCAATATTTGAAAAAAAGAAAGTGTAAATTAATACATATTCCAAGTCACAAGAAAGGACCAATGCATTCAATTTTATTAGGTCTTCCTCAAATAAATAAAATAGTAAAAAAAAACAAAAATATTTTTATTTGTTATTCTGATATTATATGGAAATGGAAACCCTTTGATATAAAAAAAAAAATTTCTAGAATTAGTGCTGCGATTTTTACACATACAGGATTTCATCCTCATCTTGATATTAATTCAAAATCAGATTTTTGCCTCAAAAGAAATAATAGAGTAATCGATATTTCTGAAAAAAAAACTTTCACAAAGGATTATCGAAAAGAATTACTAGCTATTGGCTGTTATTATTTTAATAATCTTAATTTACTTAACTCTTTTTTTAAAAACAATAAATTAAGTAATAAAAAAGAAAATTACTTAACCAGGTTGATTAAATATCTTTTAAAAAAGAAAATTATCATCAAACCTATTAGTGTTAAAAAATTTGTACACTTAGGTTTTCCTGAGCAATATGAGGATTACACCAAGTGGAGAAAGTATAATCAAATATTAAAAAATAAAAAAAGATTTAAACAAAAAAAAAATACGATAATGTTAATGGGTGGAAAAGGGAAAAGGTTATCAAGTATAACAAAATTTAAACCTTTTTTACTAATTAATAATAGACCTATATATGAGTATATTTTTGATCAATTAAATTCAAAAGAAAAAATTATTATAACAAATCACGATTTAAAAAAAAAATTTAATAATAAAAAATATAAATTCTTTACAACAAAACAAACCAATTCAATGTTTGACACCATACTCTCAGCTAAGAATTTTATTAAACATAAATCTAATTATTTCCTCACTTCTTGTGATTGTCTTGGTATTAGTAATGAAAAAAAACTAGAAAAGTTTATAAATAAAAATAAAAGTGATTTAATTTTTTTTACTTTCAATTTTTCATACCTTCAAAAAAATTTAGGGAATTCTCATTCAAGAATTATAATTAGTAAGAATAAAACAGTTCAAATAACTGTTAAAAGTCAATTTAAAGGAAAAGGGTTCGGTCATGCTGGATATTTCTGGATTAAAAATCCTAAAGTTTTTCAATTTTTAGATACTTTTAAAAAGTCAAACTTTTGTAAAAGATTAAATAGAGAACTTTTGCTTGATGATTATTTTAAATATTTAGTTGACAGAAAAAAAATTACATCAAGTTATTATTTACTAGATGATTACATTCACATAGGTTCAGAAAAAGAATATAGAGAATACAATTATTGGAATAATTATTTTAATGAAAAAAAATATTTTTAATCAAAATCTTCCGTCTTTTTGTACTTCAAATTTTGAAGTTATTAAATCTATAATGATGTTTTCAAAATGTTTTGGTCTCCCTGTGCTTTTAGAATGCACTTCAAATCAAGTAAATCAACAAGGAGGATATACCAAATTAAAACCAAAAGATTTTTATAAAAAAGTAATTTCTTTTTCAAAAAAAATAAAATTAAATAGAAATAAAATTATCTTTGGAGCAGACCATTTAGGGCCTCTTCCCTGGAAAAATTTAAATAATAAAAAAGCTTTAAAAAACTCTCAAATTTTACTAAAATCTGTCTTAATAGAGGACTTCAAGAAAATACACCTAGATACAACTATAATTTGTCGTAATGATAAAAATTTTGATCTAGATACTGTTCGTAAAAGGTTTTTTAAACTTTTTAAATCCATCCCAAAAAAAAAATTAAAAAAAATCTATTTTGTAGTTGGATCTGAAGTTCCATTTGCCGGCGGTGGAACGTCAACTCTTAAAACTTCTACTTTAAAAAATGTTAAAAATGATCATGCAATTTACAACACAACTATAAATAAAAATGTAAAGAAACCATCTGAATTCGCTTTGGTGATCGAACCTGGCATGTCTTTTTCCAATAACAAAATTACAAAACCAAATTTTAAAAACCTTAAAAAAATTTCAAAATTTAGTAAAGATAAAAAGTTTGTTTTTGAAGCACATTCAACTGATTATCAAAAAATAGATGTTTTAAAAAAACTTGTCAAAGCAAATTTTAAGTTTTTAAAAGTAGGACCTGAATTAACTTTTAGATATCATGAAAGTATAAAATTTATGCTAAAACTCGAAAAAATGTTTACGCCAATAAAGAAAAGATCGCATTTAAATTCAATTTTAACAAGAACAATGAAAATGAATCCAAAATACTGGAAAAATTATTACAAAGGTAACGCAAATAAAGTCAAATTTTTACAATTTAATAGTTTATTAGATAGAATACGGTATTACTGGAATTTTAAATTAGTTAATAAATCCAAAAAAAAATTATTTAGCAATATAAATAAAATGACGGAAAACAAAGTTTTAAAACTTCTTAAAGCAGACAAAAACGTATTAAAAATTTATAAGAAATATAAAATAAGCAATTCGGAATTAATTATTATAAAATTTTTAAATTACACGATTGCTAAATATTATAAGGCTTGTGGATTTAGATTGCTTGATTAAACATTCTTTTTATTGAAAAAAAATACAAATAACCACAAATAAGGCAGTAACAAAAGCTTCAATTCAATTTTGTGTACAGGAGTAGCTATTAAGAAAACAATTAGATAAACGATAAAAATTAAAAATAAATAATTATTTTTAACTTTAGAATTAAAAAATAAATAAAATCCAACACCAAATGGTATTATATAATTATTAAGTAAAATTTTAATTATTGAAAATATATTAGATTTAAATAAATCAGAATAATTAATTTGTCCATATTGATATTCCATTGGCGCAAAAAATTTAGGCTGAAAGAGACATGCAATTATTTGATAATTAACTAATAAAAAAACACATGTTGTAAAAAAACTTGCCAAAAAAAACTTTTTAAAGTCATTATTATTAAAAATAAACCAACATAATAATGTTATAAAACCTGTTTCACGATTTAAAACAGCTAATGTACAAAGCAAAATGAAAAATAAAATGTTCTTTGCTTTACTTGCACACAAAGCTGAAGTGATAAAAAATAAATCTAATACTGAGTAGGAATACTCACCCATATGTTGTTGAAAAATATAAGTGAATAAAAGAAGAAATAAGACTGTATATTTATCTTCAATAGAAAAAAATTTTCTCAATAAAAGCAAAGATAAAAATATAAAAAGACTATGTATGATTATTTCCGCATAATAAGGAGCTATTTGATTTATTTTATACATTGAACCAAGAAATTCTTTATGGATTATATTTCTTATCCACCTAACTTTATGTCTATCAGACATTTGCCCGGTAATTTTACATTCTCTTTTTATTATAAAATCATATTGTTCGTTAAAAACTAAATTTTTTGAAATATCCAATTTCAATGAGTCTTTTTTTAATTTATAAATTTTTTCACCATCTAGAGTTGTTGAAAAACTTAGATTTTTTTCCTCTTCGTATTTTTCAAAAGTATTGTGCATATAATTTGTAAATACAAAAATTATGAAAAGAAATATCAATAAGTTTAGAAATAAGTGATTTTTATTAAAATAAGATTTAAAATTCATTTTTTAAAATATTTAAAAACTATTCCGCCATTTCCGAAATAGCTGTGGACAAATATATCCTTGTCTATTTCAAAAAAATCTTTAATTACACTAAAAATACTCTCTCCATTTTTATCGGTGTTAAAATAATCATCAATCATAATAAAAGATCCATTGACCATTCTTGGCTTAATAAATTTAAAAACACCTTTGGCAGATACTGCTAAATCACAATCTATAAATGCAAAAGATATTTTTTTGATGGAACTATTTATTTCTTTATCTTGGAGAGAGGTTTCAAAAAATCCTTTGACAATTTTACAATTATTAAATTTCTTCTCAAGTTTTTTTACCATTTCAAAATCGTTTTTAAAATTTTCACTTTTAAATTCTTTATGTATCTCAGCAGGGAATCCTTCAAAAGAATCAAAACCATAAAAATTCATTTTTCTATTTTTCATGTAAACTTTATGTGTGTTGAGCGCATGATTAAGGCAAGCACCTGTAAAACATCCGAACTCACAGTAATCACCCTCTATATCATCTATATTGATACTATATAAAACTTTTCTAACACAAAAATATTTTGAGAAGTTATGCAATATAAATAATGGGAATCTATTTACTATGAAACTTGATAAGTTATGAATAAATCTGTTCTTTGCTATAAATGATATTAATTTATTCATAATTTAGTTTTGAGTAAATTTAAATTAAATTATTAAATACATAAAGTCTATTTTAAAAATTTTCGATAATTTGACTTGATATACTGTTTAAATAGAGAATTATTGATTTTAGTGATGAATTTAGAATTGACTTATATAGTTTATAGTAGTCAAATAACTTTATGAAAATTCTTTGCGTTCTTTATGATGATCCAAAAAAAGGGATGCCAAAAAGTTATCCTTTATCTAGTCTACCAAAACTAGATAAATATCCAGATGGAATGACTCTGCCATCACCTAAAGGAATAGATTTTAATCCTGGTGAGTTATTAGGTTGTGTATCAGGAGAATTAGGTTTGCGAAAGTTCCTAGAGTCTAACGGTCATACTTTAATTGTCACTTCGGATAAAGACTCCAAAGGATGTACAGCTGACAAAGAACTTGTTGACGCTGATATTGTAATATCACAACCATTTTGGCCATATTATTTAACTAAAGAAAAAATTAAGTCAGCTAAAAATCTTAAAATGGCAATTACAGCAGGAATAGGCTCTGATCACGTAGATTTACAAGCAGCTATGGACAATAAAATAGATGTCGTGGAAGTAACTTATTGTAATTCTAGATCTGTGGCCGAACATATTGTTATGATGATTTTATCTCTAGTAAGAGACTATCATAATCAACATTCTATTGTAAAAGATGGCGGTTGGAATATAGCTGATGCTGTTCAAAGATCATATGATGTAGAGGGTATGCACGTAGGCACTGTTGCAGCTGGAAGAATAGGTCTTGATGCATTAAGAAAAATGAAACCTTTTGACGTTCACCTTCATTACTTTGATAGGCACAAATTGCCTGACTCGGTTGAAAAGGAATTAAATTTAACATTTCATGACTCAGTAGAGTCATTAGTAAAAGTTTGTGACGTTGTAACTATTAACTGTCCTCTTCACCCTGAAACAGAAAATCTATTTGATGATAAATTAATTAATAAAATGAAAAAGGGTGCATACATAATCAATACTGCAAGAGGTAAAATTTGTAATAGAGAGGCTATAGCTAAAGCCCTAAAATCAGGCCAATTAAGTGGATATGCTGGAGACGTATGGTTTCCACAACCGGCACCAAATGATCATGTGTGGAGATCTATGCCTAATCATGGAATGACACCTCACACTTCAGGAACATCTTTATCAGCTCAATATAGATATGCTGCGGGAGTAAGAGAAATTCTAGAATGTTTCTTTGAAAAAAAACCAATAAGAGAACAATACTTGATTGTTAAAGATGGTCAGCTTGCAGGGATGGGGGCACATTCTTACAGCAAAGGAAGTGCAACAGGCGGATCTGAAGAAGCAGCTAAATACAAAAAAAAATAATTTTAAAATAATCCTTCTATATCACCTTTTTCATTTAGTTTTATATTATCAGCTGCGGGAACTCTTGGTAGACCAGGCATGGTCATTATAGATCCACAGACTACAACAATAAATTCAGCTCCACTAGATAATCTGACCTCTCTAATTTGTAATTTGTGACCACTTGGTGCACCCTTAAGCTTAGGATCAGTTGAGAAACTATATTGTGTTTTTGCAATGCAAACTGGAAATCTCCCAAACCCTGCTTGCTCAATCACTTTTATACTCTCTTTTGTTTCGTCTTTTATTTCTAAACTTTCAGCTCGATAAATTTCTTTAGCTATTTTTTCTATTTTTTGCAAAAGTGAAATTTCATCTGAGTAGAGGTACTTGAAATTAGACTTATTATTGTTCTTACAAAGTTCGACAACATTATTAGCTAAATCTTTAGTTCCATTTCCTCCATCAGCCCAATGAGTACAAAGGCTTACTTTAACTCCTAATTTTGAACAATGATCTTTAATAATTTGGACCTCCTTATCAGTGTCAGTAATAAAATGATTAACAGCTACGACAAGTTCAAGACCAAATTTCTTAATGTTTTCTATATGTCTATCAAGATTAGGCAATCCTTTTTTAAGTGCATCTAAATTTTCATTTTTAAGGTCTTCTTTTTCTACACCACCATGCATTTTTAAAGCTCTAATAGTAGCAACGAGCACAACACAGTCAGGTTGAATATTTGCTTTACGACATTTTATGTCTAAAAATTTTTCTGCACCTAAGTCCGCTCCAAATCCTGCCTCTGTTACTACGTATTCAGATAACTTCATTGCAGTTTTAGTAGCTAAAATAGAATTACAACCATGAGCTATATTTGCAAAAGGGCCACCATGAATAATTGCTAGATTATTTTCCAGTGTTTGTACCGCGTTTGGTCTGATGGCTTCTTTTAACAACACTGTCATTGGTCCATGAGCCTTTAAATCTTTGGCATAAATTGGTTTTTTTTCTTTTGTGTAAGCAACAGTAATATTTCCAATTTTTTTTTCTAAATCATTTATACTGTTAGAGAGACAAAAAATAGCCATTACTTCAGAAGCAACCGTAATATCAAAGCTATCATTTCTAGGGGTATTTGCTTTTAATTTTTCGAGATTTATTTGAATTTTTCTAAGACTACGATCGTTAAGATCAACTACTCTTTTCCAAACTATATTTTCTTTATCAATGTTAAGTTTATTTCCCCAATATATGTGGTTATCAATTAAAGCCGATAACAAATTATGAGCTGAAGTAATTGCATGAAAATCTCCAGTAAAATGTAAATTGATTTGTTCCATGGGAACAACTTGCGCATAACCTCCACCAGCAGCACCACCCTTCATTCCAAAAGATGGCCCAAGACTTGGTTCTCTTAAGCATACTATAGAATTTTTTCCTATTTTATTTAGTCCATCGCAAAGCCCAACTGAGGTAGTCGTTTTTCCCTCTCCCGCTGGAGTAGGTGTAATGGCAGTTACTAATATTAGGTTACTATTTTTATGTTTAAGTTTATCAATATATTCAAAGTTTAATTTTGCTATATGTCTACCCATGGGACTAAAAGAAAAAGGATTGTCGGGTATATTGAAATTATTGAGCACATCACCAATTGGCTTCATATCAGAAGCTCTAGCTATTTCAATATCGGATTTCATTTTATCCATGAAGAGTCGTATATATAAATTTTAAAGACCTGTATACAATTCATTATTAATTAAATTTGGTAATAATGTTTACTGTGGTATCTTTATTAAATGGTGGAATTTATTAGAAAAAGAAAAAAATTAATATTAATAATTTTAATAGTTCTTTTTATAGAATTGAGTGGGTATGGAATTTTAGCTTCTCTATCTAGATTGCTTAACGCTCTATGATGTATATTTTTTCATTGAAGCTTTAGCTAAAATTAAATTTGGATCTAAAAATGTTTTTGAAGATTTAACTTTTTTAAACGATTGATAAGCAAATATTGCAACCGGAAGCTCAGTACAAGCTAAAATAATTTTTTTACATTTGTTTTTTAAAAGGAAGTTGATAGCTGGTTTAATCACTTTTTCTGCTTCTTTAACCTTTCCTTTTTTGACAAAGTTAATTGCCTTGTTCACACAATTTATTTGATAAGTTCTTGTAGGTTTTACTAAAAAATACTTTTTTTCAAATATTTTATGATAAATTTTTGTCTCTAAAGTACTTTCAGTAGCTAGTATCCCAATTTTAGATTTGTAGGAGCAGTTTTTTTTTGCGTAATTAAAAACTTCATTCGGCATACTTATAATTGGAATTTTTAACCTCTTATTCAAATCTTTATACCAATGATGCGCTGTGTTACAAGGAATCGCTATAAATTTACATTTATTTTTTTGCAAAAACAAACATCCGTCTAAAAGACTTTTTAAAACTTTTTTATAAGATTTTTTATTAGCTAATCGTTTTGGAACATTAGACTTATTATAAAGCACGAATAGAGGATATTTTTGATCAAGTTTTCCTCTATACAATTTTGCTAACTTAGTAGAAAAATCTAAGCCAGCTTGTGTTCCCATTCCTCCCAAAATTCCTATCATAAAATTATTTTTGCTTTATGTTTTTCAACTAAAACTTCTTTATTTTTTAATTTCGTCAAACTTATTTTAGTAGTATCTATTAATCCAAAAGCATAAGGATTACTAATTAAAATTTTACCAATGGAATTATTTTCCATGATAATTTCACTCCCAATTTCTAAATTTGAGCTAGAA
>MDTB01020903.1_pt1 | contig 11226 bp, 7 predicted proteins | sample 811161 | NCBI WGS metagenome assembly MDTB01 (sample SAMN05326650, study PRJNA326480) | marine metagenome | isolation source: seawater | place: Mediterranean Sea | collected 2009
GATTTTTTAGAAAAACACTTAAAGAAAATGGTAAAATTTATAGAAAATAAAACTGAAATAGAAATTTTAGCAATAGGAATTGGTCACGATGTGTCTAGATATTATGACAAAGCGATAAAAATTACAGACGTAAATGATCTAGGAGATGTCATGATATCTCAATTAAGTTCTTTGTTTGATAATAAAAAAAAATTTCATTAAATATTAAATAAATCATTATTATTCCATCTAATAATAACTTCTGCCCCACTTCTAATTTCAGAATTACTACAATTGATTGACGCAAAATTTTTTTCTAAAAGTGTTTTTCCAATAAACAAACCGAGACCAAGGCCTGTTTTTGAGTTATTTAATGGGTCATTTGACTTTAGATATGGTTCTCCGATCTTTGATAAAACGTCTCTTGGATAGCCATTTCCATCATCTTCAATTGTAATTTCTGTAATATCACTATTACTTTTTAAGTTTATATAAACTTTCGTTCTAGAAAATTTATTTGCATTACCGATGAAGTTTCTTAAACCATAAACAATTTCTATAGATTTTGTAATTTTTTTTGAATTTGAGTCTTGATCAAAGTTAAAAATAAAATTTTTTTTACTAATCTCTTTAAAAGAAGAAATAATTTCACTTAAATAATCTCTCATTGTAAGGTCTCTATCAATAAAATCATCTTCTTCTACAGGATTTAAAGTTAATTTTTTTAAAATTTGATTACATCTTTCTACTTGGCTAGACAATAACTCTATATCTTTTTCTACATCTTTTTGTCCTTTAAATTGTTTTATAAGATCTTGAGTAATAATTTTGATGGTAGATAAAGGTGTACCAAGTGAATGAGCTGCTGCTGCAGCTTGGCCACCTAAAGACAAAAACTCATGCTCAATGGCCATTACTTCCTCCATCTTTGCTAATGCTTCTCTTCTTAATCTTGATTCTTTACCAAATGTCATAGCTAGATAGTTTAAAAAGATTAAAGCAATAATTAAAGCGATAGGAATAGAGTAAAAATAATAAAGACTTATATGAAAATGATCTCTTATAGGAGCCGGCAATTCTAGTGAATAAAATGTTAAAAAAATAATTGTAGAAATAGTTAATAATACTAACATTATATTAGTTTTAAAGTTTAAATTTGATGATGAAAAAACACTAGGGATTATTAAAAAAATTACGAATGGATTTGTTACTCCACCAGTTAAATAAAGTAAAACGCCCAATTGAAGTATATCTATAACTAGGAAGATAAATGCTGATCTGTCTGATAATTGTGTCTTTTTATATATATAAATTAAATATAAATTACTTAAAATTCCTAAAAAAATAATAAAATTTGAAATTAAAAAATTAAATTTAAAATCTAAGATAAAATAAATAAAATTTACTGATATTAATTGTCCAAAAATACCAATCCATCTTAAACTTATATATGTTGATTTTTTGAAAAAATGATATTTAGAAGTTTCAAAAAACTTCATTTCTAAATATCAAGATTTTGAACATTTATAGCATTCGAGATAATAAAATCTTTGCGTAATGCAACGTCATTACCCATTAAAGTATGAATTAAATCTTGATCTTTATTAAGATCTTTAGAGTACTTAACTTGAAGTAAATTACGAGTTTCTGGATCGAGTGTTGTGCTCCAAAGTTCTTCAGGATTCATTTCACCCAAGCCTTTAAATCTTTGAATATTCATTTTAGATTTTTCTAATTCCAATTCTTTTATAAACTCCTTAGAACCTTTCTTGATTTTTTTTAAACCTTTATTGTTATTAACAATATAATCCTCTAACTCTTTTTCATCTTTTATATATATTCCTTTGGAACCTTTGTTGATTTTAAACAATGGTGGTTGAGCTAAATACACATTCCCATTCTCAATTAATTTATTAAACGGTTTATTATTAAAAAAAGTCAGCAATAATGCTCTTATGTGAGAGCCATCTACATCAGCATCAGTCATAATAATAATTTTACCATATCTCAAATCTTTTAAATCTATTTCTTGAGATTTTGGATCTAAACCCAGAGCATTAATCAAAGTTACTATTTCATTTGAAGAAATCATTTTAGACAAAGCCTTTGTTTGTTGATCAGTTCCATTTGCATTACCATTTTTCTTTAACTTTAAATCCTCAACATATGTATTTAATATTTTCCCCCTTAAGGGCAAAACTGCTTGGTTAGTCCTATTTCTTCCTTGTTTAGCAGAACCACCGGCAGAATCTCCTTCAACAATAAATAGTTCTGTTCCTTCTTGCTTACCAATTTGACAATCAGCTAATTTACCAGGTAAACCGCTCAATTCTAAAGCACCTTTTCTTCTAACACTCTCTCTTGCTTTCCTCGCAACATCTCTTGCCGTTGCTGCTTGAATAATTTTTGCTAATATAATTTTCGCTATTGTTGGGTTTTGATCAAACCAAATTGACAATTTTTCATTTACAATAGTCTCAACAATCATTCTTATTTCTGATGAAACTAATTTATCTTTAGTTTGTGAAGAAAATTTTGGATCTGGAATTTTAGTAGATAATACACAAGTCAAACCTTCTTTTATATCGTCTCCTGAGATAGTAAGCTTACTTTTTTTTAAAAGATTATGTTCATTCGCATATTTATTTATTATTCTTGTTAAAGCACTTCTAAATCCAAGAACGTGAGTACCACCATCTTTTTGATAAATATTATTTGTGTATGGAAGAACATCTTCTGAATAACCTGCATTCCACTTTAAGGAACATTCAACTTCTATATTATTCTTTTTACCTTCAATATAAATTGGTCTTTTAAATAAATCATTAGAGTTTTTATTTTGTAATTTTTCTCTTTTTTCATCTAAAAATTCCACAAATTCCATAACACCGCCGTCAAATTTAAAATTTTGAATTTTTTCTTTCTTTTGAGAATTGTCTATAAAAGTAATCTTTATTCCTTTATTTAAGAATGCCAATTCGCGCATTCTTTTTATTAAAATATTTCCACTAAATTTTATTGAAGAAAAAATTTCTTTTGAGGGAAGAAAAGTAATTTGAGTTCCTGTCTCTTTAGATTTTCCTATTTCTTTAAGAGGTTTAATTGCTTCTCCATCATTAAATTCAATAAAAAATTTTTTGCCGTCTCTATTGATCTCTAATTTTAGTTTTTCAGACAAAGCATTGACGACTGAAACACCTACACCATGTAAACCTCCAGAAACTTTATAAGAGTCGTGATCAAACTTACCACCAGCATGTAACTGTGTCATAATTACTTCTGCTGCTGATTTTTTTTCACCTTTATGAATATCTACAGGTATTCCTCGACCATTATCTTTAACCGTTATAGTACCATCAGAATTTATTTTTACTGAAATATTATTACAATAGCCTGCTAAAGCTTCATCAATGGAATTATCAACAACTTCATAAACCATATGATGTAATCCAGTTCCATCATCAGTATCACCAATATACATTCCTGGTCTTTTTCGAACTGCTTCTAGACCTTTTAAAACTTTAATGGCGTCTGCTTGATATGTGTTATTTTTTGTCATTTTTTAAATTTTTGGAAAAAGAAATTATAACATTTTTTACTCAAATTTGTTTAAATTTAATAATTGATATTCAGTAAAACGATAAAATTATGCTTTAATATCAATGCTTATTTAATGGCGGAGAGAATGGGATTCGAACCCATGAAAGAATTGCTTCTTTACACGCTTTCCAAGCGTGCGCCTTCAACCACTCGGCCACCTCTCCTATAATTTCTACAATATAAATGTCTTATATTTCTCATAATTAGAAGTAAGATATTCAGGGAAAGAGTCATCTAATTCAATTTTTTTATATTGATGTCCTCTGTGAAAAAGATCAATTTTTTTTTCAATTTTATTCTTGATTACATCTACATCAGAAAATTTTTTTTCACTAAATTCTGAGTGCGCAAATGTTTTTAATTTTAAGGAAATTAATTCAGGTTCCATAACATTATTAAAATGCCATCCTCCTTCATCAAAAATTTCTATATTTTTTTCCTTATCAAATCTTAAAAAATTATAATTCAAATTTTTAGATTTCACTTTTTGTCTCATAAAATTAATTGATTTCAGATTTTTCTTTTTACAAACTCTAGTTCCTTCCCAAGGTGTCTCAAATGGATTAAAAAGATTAAATTTAAAGTTAAAACATTTTTGAAAAAAAATACCATATTTTTTTACTAATTGAAAATTTTTTAATATTTTAGGATCGGGTATTTCATCAGGATCAGAGAAAAAAATATAATCTTCATCTTCAACAAACGATCTTAAATGATCCAATAAAAACTCCCTTTGAATAGCTTGGTTCTTCCAAATATCTTTTCCATTTGGAAATGGATTATCTAATACTATATATTTAACTCTATCATCTTCCAAAAATTTTAAGTCAAAATTTAATTTTTTTGGATTGTTTCTGTGATCATATTTTGATTCACATACCACAAAAAAATCAACATAGTCTTTTAATATGTTAAATCTCAATTCAAATATAAACGAATTATCAAAGAAAGTTATACAATCAATTTTTTTATTATTAACCATTTCTCCAATTTTCAATTATTTTTGTATTTGTTAAAGTATCTATTTTACTAATACCAGGAAAACTAACCTCTTTCTTATCCTTAAGAATATCTTTACTTATTTGTTCTATCTCTAAAGAATAATTATTTTTTAAACTCTCAAACTTAATTCTTTTATTTATTTTTCCTACAAGCTCTATACTTGTCATTTTTGTATTCCAACTATTTTCTAAAATAATTTTACCTTCTTTGCATAAAACAATTGTTTCATTGTAATTTTCTTTAAAAGATGTCTTAATTACAGAACTAAATTTTTTATCAAAATTAATTTTAGCAACACTATGAACATCAACTTTGGTGTCTAGATATTGAGTTTGAACATCTGAAATCTTAAAATTGTTTATATTAATATTCTCTATCATAGAAGCAATCAACAAACTCATCGAAGTTGTATAACAACCCAGGTCAAAAATGACCCCTCCACCTAACGCTTTATTAAAGAGTCTATTATTTTTATCTATTTTTTTTTTTATTAATCCGAAATACTTCTTTTTATTAATTAAATTAATGCCAAAGCTTGACTCCATTGAAATAGGTTCGCCCATTATATTAGATTTAATAATCTTGATTAATTCTATTATTTGAGGGTGATATCGATACATAAAACCTTCATTGAAAAATATATCTTTAAAATTCTGATGTTTAAAAATTATACTTGCGTCTTTTAGATTCAAAAACGCTGGTTTTTCAACTAAAATATTTTTATTTTTTTCAACATTTTTTAATACCCACTCGAAGTGAAGAGTGTTTGGTAAAGCGATATAAATAATATCTATATTTTGATTTTCTGTTAATTTTTCATAATTGTCATAAAGATTTTCTTTTTTAATATTAAATTCTTGCTGAAATTTAGCTAATTTTTTGTGTGATGTGCTTGCAACCGCTATTAAATCTGCATTATTTACATTATAAAATGACTTTGCAAATTCAAATGCTATATTTCCCAAACCTATAATGCCCCATTTCACTGTATGTTTCATTTAATACTAATAATAATTTACAATACATGATTAAAAAAAAATTAAAATTGTATTATAGAGCTTCTACTCAAATTTTTTTTAAAAATTTGTATGGTGAAGTTTTGGCTTCAAATACCAGTACAAAACTTATTAAAAAAGAAAAGATTAATGAGAATTCATTTAAGAAATATAATGGCAAAAACTATCATATTTATAAAATAAAAAATGCAAGAATTTTTACCGATAATAACGAGAATGTTGCTATTATTAAAAAAAATTTTGTTTTACCTTTTATATCTTTTCAGCAAATAAATGGAAAATTTAAGAGTATTAAATACAATTCTGCAGTAAGAAAAGGAACACCATCTTTTATAACAAAAATTAGAGGTAAGGTGTTTAATCTATGCCAAGGTGATAGTGGGAATAATTATTTTCACTTCTTGTTTGATATAATTCCTAAAATTTATCTTCTAAAAACTAAAATAAATTTAAATAAAATTGATTATTTCTATGTTTCAGATCCAAAAAAATGGCAAATTAATATTTTTAAAATTTTAGGAATTAGTAAAAAAAAATTATTGAGTAGTAAAACCAATAAACATATTTTTGCGAATGAAATATATGCAGTAGATCATCCTTGGTATAACAAAGGTTATATTCAACAAAACGTTAAAAAAATTCCAAAATGGATAATTAATCAAAATAGAAAAAATTTTTTAAATATTTCAAAAAAAAATTTAAAGAAAAAAATTTTTTTAGATAGATCACAGTCAAAATATAATCATTGTCAAATTGCAAATATAAATGATATTATGAAATTAATTGTTGAAAAAAAATTTCATATTGCCAAGCCAGAACACTTATCTTTTAAAAAACAAATTAATTTATTTAGAGATTCTTCTATAATTATAGGTGCTCATGGTGCAGCATTTTCAAATATAATTTTTTGTAAACCTGGTACAAAAATAATTGAAATAATTCCATCTGATCATCCTAATAGAAAATGTGAAAGAATAAGTAAAATTTTAAGATTAAGATATTTTAGAATTATAACTAAGCCAGATAATTCTGATTTTAATTATCCATTCAGAATAACTATAAATAAAAAAAATTTAGAATTAATTAAAAAAATTATTAATCTTTAGTAATTTTTAAAACACCAATAAATGCTTCTTGGGGTATTTCTACTCTGCCAAATTGTTTTGATCTAGCTTTACCCTTTTTTTGTTTTTCTAACAATTTTCTTTTTCTATCAGTAGCGCCTCCACCATGAATTTTTGTTAAAACATCTTTTTTAAATCCCTTTATTGTTTCTCTTGCAATAATTTTTCCTCCAATTGCGGCTTGGATAGGAATCATAAAATTATGTCTTGGAATTAAATCTTTTAATTTTTCACATACTTCCCTTCCAGTGCTTTGAGCAAAATCTTTATGTATCATCATGGCTAAAGCATCAACTGGTTCTCCATTAACTAAAATTCCTAATTTAACTAATTCTCCTTCTCTATATTCTGCTATCTCATAATCAAAACTTGCATAACCACTTGTCATAGATTTTATTCTGTCGTTAAAATCAAAAACTACTTCATTTAATGGTAATTCATAACTTAATACCGCTCTGTTTCCCGAATATGTCAAATTGGTTTGAATACCTCGTTTATCCTGACAAAGTTTTATAATTGATCCTAAGTATTGATCTGGTGATATAACTGTTGCTTTAATCCAAGGTTCTTCAATGCTTTTGACTAATGTTTGGTCTGGTAGGCTTGATGGATTTTGTAAATCTAATGTTTTACCACTATTTAAATTGATTTTATAAACTACACCCGGTGTTGTAGTTAATAAATTAACATCAAACTCTCTTTCTAATCTTTCTGTAATAATTTCAAGATGAAGTAACCCTAAAAAACCACATCTAAAACCTAATCCTAATGCTGAAGAAGACTCAGCCTCAAATGAAAAACTTGCGTCATTTAATTGTAATTTGGCTAAACCATCTTTTAGTTTTTGATACTCAGAACTATCTACTGGAAATAACCCACAAAATACAACTGGTTTGCTTGGTTTAAATCCAGGTAGAGCTTTGACTTTAGGTTTTGTAGCATCACAAATTGTATCTCCAACTTTTGTTTCAGATAAAACTTTTATCCCAGTGGTTATAAAGCCAATTTCACCTGCATTTAATTCTTCAACATCTTTAGCTTTAGGTGTAAAAACACCAACTTTTTCAATTATATAATCTTGATCAGTTGAGAGCATTTTTATTTTCATATTTTTAGTCAATCTTCCATTTATTACTCTTACTAAAATTACAACTCCAAGATAAGTATCATACCAACTATCAACTAATAAACATTTAAGTATGTCTGACGGAAGACCTTTTGGTCCAGGTAATAAAGTTAAAATTTTTTCTAAAATATCTTCAATCCCTTCACCCGTTTTTCCTGAACAAGGTACAGCATTATTTGTATCAATTCCTATTACATCTTCTATTTGTTTTTTTGTACGACCAAGATCAGATGCAGGTAAATCTATTTTATTTAAAACAGGTATGATCTCATGATTAATATCAAGAGCTTGATAAACATTTGCTAATGTTTGTGCCTCTACACCTTGAGTACTATCCACAATTAATATGGATCCCTCACAAGCATATAATGACCTGCTGACCTCATAACTGAAATCAACATGCCCAGGTGTATCTATTATATTTAGTATATAATCTTTACCATTTTTTGCTTTGTAATTTAATTTAACTGTTTGAGCTTTAATTGTAATACCTCGTTCTCTCTCAATATCCATTGAATCTAAAACTTGTGCTTTCATTTCTCTCTCAGTTAGTCCACCACATTTATGAATAATTCTATCTGCTATAGTAGATTTACCATGATCAATATGCGCAATGATTGCAAAATTTCTAATATTATCAATTATGCTCATTTACTCTAAGAACGTATCTTAGCACCAGTTTTGTCTTCAACTGTTTTGATTATTAAGTTATTAATATTTTCTAAATCATTATCATTCAATGTTTTTTCAGTCGACTGAATTGTTAAATTTATTGCTATTGATTTATGATTTTCTGGAATATTTTCACCTTCATAAACATCAAAAACTTTTATATTGCTTATCAAATTTTGATCCACACTTGAAATTGCATTAATTAAATCTTGAGCATTTATATTTTTATTCACTATAAATGCAAAATCTCTTTCTGATTTTTGAAAATCTGATACAGCATATTTTATTTTTTGATCATTTAATGTTTTTTTAGGGAGTTTTAAATTATCTAAAAAAATTTCAAAACCTACTAAAGACTTTGATTTTATATCTATCTTTTTTAAGATGTTAGGATGAATTTCACCAAAATAAGCTGCAACTTGATCTTTGCCACGGTTTAAAAATAATCTACCTGATTTACCTGGATGGTAATAATTGGGTGTTTCGCTATCAATAAAAAATTTTTCAGAATTATAACCTGCCTCAACTAAAGTTTGAACTACATCTTTTTTGACATCAAATACATCAACATTTCTCTCTATATCAATCCAAGATGATCTAGATTTTTTACCTGCTGTCAAAGCACAAACTACTGTATTTTGCTGTCCTGGATTAGAACCAGTAAAAATTGGACCTATTTCAAATATTGATAAATCTTTAAAACCTCTATCTAAATTTTTATTCATATACATAATTAGATTTGAGAATATTGAATTTCTTAAAACTCCTAGCTCAGAACTTATTGGATTTACAATCTTAATTTCTTTATTTGTGCCTTTAAAATGATCGTTATAATTAGAGTCTGTAAATGACCATGTGATTGCCTCTATATAACCTTTTGAAGCAATTGCTCTTTGTAAAAAATGAAATAATTTTTGAGACTGAGTTAAAGTAGATTTGGTTCTTTCTTTAATTGGTTCTATAATTTTTATCTTATCATAACCACTTATTCTTACTAATTCTTCAACTACATCTTCCTCTTGCAAAATATCGGGTCTCCAAGATGGAATAGTTAATTTTAAATATTTTTTTTCTTTTTTAGATTTAAAGCCAAGATCATCTAAAATTTTTAGCATTTCTTTAGTAGAAATTTTAAAACCAGATATTTTTTCAAATATACTGGGATCAAAATTAATTATTTTAGTTTTATAAGTTTCAATATTTTGAATATCTACTTTACTAATTTCGCCACCACAAATTTCTTTGATTAATAATGCTGCTTTATTTAAACCATCTTCAATAGATAATGGATCAATACCTCTTTCAAACCTAAATTTTGCATCTGTATCAAGATTTAATTTTTTTGCGGTATTTCTTATTGATCTCGGTTTAAAATAGGCTGACTCTATTAATATATTTTTTGTATCAAATTCTGTACCCGATCTTATTCCTCCAATAATTCCGCCCAATCCTAAAACTCCTTTATTATCACTTATCACACACATACCTTCTTCTAATTTATAACTTTTATTATCAAGAGCTGTAAATTCTTCCCCTAATTTAGAGTTTCTAACTATGATACCTTTTTCTATTTTGTCAGCATCGTAGGCATGTAGTGGACGATTAATATCAAGCATAACATAATTTGTAATATCAACTATTGCTGAAATTGGATTTTGACCAACCGAAATCAATTTATCTTTAAGCCATTGAGGGCTTTCAACGTTTTTTACATTAGTGATTAAACAACTTCCAAAAGCAGTACATCCTTGATTATTCTCTTTGTTTATTTTTACTTTTAAAGATTGTTTTGTTTTAGATTTAATTTTTTTTTCTTTCAAATTCTTCATTTTGCCAAAACCAGATGCAGCAAGATCTCTGGCTATTCCTCTGAAACCTAAACAATCTGGTCTATTAGGTGTTATTGATAAATCGATGAGATTTGAATTCGATTTTGAAAAATAACTTTTTCCTATTCTTTTCTCATATTTTATTGGTGACAATTCTGTTATTCCTTCATTTTCATCTGATAAATTTAATTCAGACTCAGAACAAAGCATTCCATATGAAGTAATACCTCTGATTTTAGCAACTACTAATTTTGTTTTGTTTTTAGGAATAATTGCTCCTGGAAAAGCATAAATTGTGATCAATCCATCTCTTGCGTTATTAGCGCCGCATACAACTTTTTTAAGCTCTTTTTCTCCAACGTTAACATCACACACTTTAAGACGATCAGCGTTAGGATGTTTTTTAGTTTTTATAATTTTTGCTACTTTAAATAAATTAATGTCTATTGATAAATTTTCTAAACTTTCCACCTCTAAACCAATATTGGTGAGTTGCTCTAAAAGTTTTTCTTCTTTTAGATTTGTATTTAAATGATCTTTAAGCCAATCAAATGTAATTTTCATCGACTCAAGCCTCTATAGTTTGTGGGTACATCTAGTGGGTCGAAACCAAAATGATTTAACCATCTATAATCACAATCAAAAAAAGCTCTCAAATCATTAATACCATATTTGAGCATAGCGAGCCTGTCGATACCAATACCGAATGCATATCCCTGAAACTTTGCAGGATCAACTTTTACATTTTTTAAAACATTTGGATGAACCATTCCACATCCTAAAATCTCAAGCCATTGATCACCTTCACCTATTTTTATTTTTCCATCTTTTATTTCATATCCAATATCAACTTCAGCAGAAGGTTCTGTAAAAGGAAA
>MDTB01043159.1_pt1 | contig 11226 bp, 9 predicted proteins | sample 811161 | NCBI WGS metagenome assembly MDTB01 (sample SAMN05326650, study PRJNA326480) | marine metagenome | isolation source: seawater | place: Mediterranean Sea | collected 2009
GGAGGAGGATATGGCAAGTTGGGTTATTTTTTAATTAAAAATTTTGAAGATTCATGCTTTATTGACTTTGATATACCAGAGGTTCTTGTATTGGCGGCATATTACTTAATGAGCTCTTTCCCAAATAAAAAAACTTTGTTATTTGGAGAAAAAGAATTTGAAAAAAAAGATAGTGAAAATTTTGATTTAATTTTTATGCCCTCTGCCGAAATAACAAAAATGAGTGAAAACTCTGTAGATTTATTTGTTAATAAAAATAGCTTGGGAGAAATGAGAAGTGATACAGCAAAATTTTATATTGAAAAAATAAATTATTGCTCAAAAATTTTTTTTCATATGAACCATAATAGAATAAGAAATGTTTTCGATAATAAAGATAAAAGTTTAATTTCCTCAGAATATCCTATTGATATGAAAAAATTTGATCTTGTTTTTGATTATCCTGACTTGAGTCATTTTATTTACACTGGACGTTACGACTCAAACAATGATATATTTATGAAACTGTTTAAGATTACACAAAAAACTAACTAGACCTAATCATCAAGACTCTTAGAGGTCTTATTTCTCGAAAGCTCTTTATCATGAAAATACTTTTCATATTGATACCCAAAATCCTTACTTAAATAAGTGTAATATAATGTTCGTCTATTATTATTTGAAGTATTTTTTTCTGATTTATGTGGACAGATATTACTAAAAAAAACTACATCACCTTTTTTTAAAACGATCTTTTCAAAACTACATTTCTTTACTGAGATCGAATTTAATTCTGGAGTTCCATTTTTTTTGGTAAAGTCTATTAAATACGCGAAATCATTCTTGTCAAAACGATTTGCAATTTCTATTGTGCCATTTTCTTCAGTACAATCATCAAGTGCAACCAAAACATTTACAAAGAAATTGCCATACTCATACCAACCTTTCCTAATTTTGTTATTTTCATCTTGAAATTCAAATATACTATCAAAGTGTGGAAAAAATCCTTTACCTCCAGGGGGTTTTGCATTGAACTTGTCTTTAAATATTAAAAATTCTTTATTAAAAATATCTAAAAGTTTTGACAAAATTAAGTTGTTTAAATCTTTAAGATATTTACCTTTATCATATAGCTTTTCAATTCTTCTTAGTTTTTTATATGAATCATAATAAAAATTTGCATTTTCTATTTTATTTATTTCATTTATCAAACTATTTATAAATTCTTCAGAAAAAACATTTTTTTGAATGAAATATCCTTTTTGATTAAAAATTTTATGAAGTTTATTCATCATTCCTTTCAAATCTATAATTAAAAGTTTTAATAAATTTGTCACTTAGATTTTTAGGAGTATTTTCTTTTGTTATAAATTTAAAGTTATGATCTAACATAAACTTAAGAACAGTATCTTTTTGAGTTTTAAAATTTTCATTCACTTCAATTAATACACTTTTTATTTTTTGATTTTTAAATACTTTGTCTCCACCCTCTAGGATTAAATGTTCTAAACCATCTACGTCAATTTTAATATAATCAGGAATGTCAAGATAGCTTTCATCAATCATAGTATCTATTGTTGTGCCAAATATTTTATATTTTTGTTTTGCTAGAAAATTTTCACCTTCAAAATTGAATTTTTCACCAAAAGTATTTAGTGAGGACCCCTCAATAAAATCTGGCTCATTCATATCTAAAAAAACATTTTTTTTATTAGTTAAAGCAATTTGATTAACAAATATTTTATTTGAAAAATTATTCATACTTATATTTCTAGTCAATACTCTTAAATTGCTTGATGATGGCTCAAAAGCTATTACCTTTATTTTTCCCTTATGTTTTTGTGCAGAATAAATTGAAAATAATCCAATATTTGCACCTATATCCCAAAAAATAATTTCTTTGTTTTTATCAAAGTTGTCAATCCATTGAATGGTATCTGGCTCTTTAGAAAGAAGAGTTCTTACTCTCCAGTCAATCAAATTATTTGGAGTAAAAAAAATAAGCTGGCTTTGATCTTTTAATAAGATTTTTTTATAAGATTTTTCTTGTAAAAAAAAAATTAGCCAGCCTATATAGTTTCTTTTAAAGATGAAAAAAAAAACCTTATTTAATGAGTATATAATTATAAACAAAAAATATGAAAATATTCTGAGCATTTAAAAATTTATTAAGTATTAATAATTTTTCTATATTATATAGAGAATATTTGTTAAATAATATCATTTTTTTATAATTTTAATTTTTTATATGAACCGACGAAATACTAATTTATTAGATTGCACCTTAAGAGATGGTGGTTACTACAATAATTGGAAATTTAATAAAAATTTAATTAATGATTATTTAAAAGTAATATCTGATTATGTAGACTATGTTGAGATAGGTTTTAGATTTTTGGATAAAGATTCATCGTTAGGGGAAACAGCATATACAAAATCAAATTTTCTTAAATCGATAAAAAAACCTAAAAATGTTAAATTAGGAGTAATGATAAATGCGAGTGATTTAATTTTTTATGGTAATAAAAATATTCCTAAAGTTATTAAAAAAATTTTTCCACGAAAAGATCCAAAAATTAAATTTGTAAGAATTGCCTGTCACTCATTTGAAGTTGAAAAAATTTTACCTGCGATTTCAATACTTAGAAAAAATTATTATGTCATAGTTAATATAATGCAAATATCTGAATTAAGTGAAATAATAATAAAGAAAGTATGCAAATTGTTAAAAAATAAAATTAGTTGCTTATATATTGCAGATAGCCTTGGGTCCCTCACATCAAAGCAAGTAATTGATAAAAATAATAAGATTAGAAAATACTGGCATGGAGATCTTGGCATGCATGCTCACGACAATATGAAGAATGCACTAGATAATACTTTAACAGCAGTAAAACATGGTTTTAATTGGGCAGATGGAACAATATTAGGAATGGGTAGGGGAGCTGGAAATGCAAAAATTGAAGACTTAATAAAAAAAATAAAAAAAAGAAAAACAACAAATATTGATAGATTAATTAATAATCACTTTGTTAATTTAAAAAAAAAATATAAGTGGGGATTTAATGAATTTTATAATTCTGCTGGTAAATACAAAATTCATCCAACATACATTCAAACAATACTAAATGATAAAAGATATAAAAAATTTGATTATAAAAAAATTATTAATAATTTAAAAGAAATTGACGCTTCTCGATACAATCCAAATGAATTAATGTATTCATTATTTGATAGGTTTACAAAAAAAAATATTAAAACTTTAAATAATATTAATTTAGGTAATCAAAAAAAGGCCCTAATATTGGGATCTAATCCTAATAATTTACAAAATAAAAAGCTACTAGAAGACAAAATAAAAAAAGAAAATTATTTTGTTTTAGCTTTAAATACTACCAAACATATAAATGAAAAATTAATTGATTATAGAATTTCTAGCCATCCATTAAGACTTACATCAGAAATTGAAAATTTTAGAAAAACAAATTCTAAAATTATTTTACCTACTGGTATATTGCCAGAAAATATACTAAGTAGATTAGATAAAAAAAAACTATATTTCTATAATTTAATAATAAAACCAAATTTAATTAAGATAAGCAAAGATTTTTGTATTTTACCCAGTGCCATTTCGATTGCGTTTGCTATAGCAATTTTAATTAAATTTCGTTTTAACTACATTGAACTATCTGGATTTGATCTGAGAAAAAGTTCAGCAGATAATACTTTTGATATTCTAAAAAAAATGAACAAAACGAAAAATAAAGTTGCTTTTAAATATTTAAAAAATTTAAATATTATTTGATGCTGGATTATTTAATAGTTATACCTGCAAGAATAAGATCATCTAGATTTCCAGCAAAACCATTAGCTAAAATTAATGGTAAAGAATTAATTTTACATGTTTTAGATAGGTGCAACAAAGTTTTTGACAAAAAAAAAATAGTTGTAGCAACTGACTCATTAAAAATTTTCAATTTCGTAAAAAATAAAAATTATCAGTCTATTTTAACATCTGTAAAATGCTTAACTGGAACTGACAGAGTATCTGAAGTGTCAAATAAAATAAATGCAAAAATTTATGTGAACGTACAAGGAGATGAACCTTTAATAAATCCCAAAGATATAAAAAAAATTATATCAGTTAAGAAAAAATTTAAAAATTATATTATTTGTGGTGCTACAAAAATTAGTAAAAATGAAAATCCAAAATCTTTATCCATACCAAAAGTAGTTTTTAATAAAAATTTAGATATGATTTATATGTCAAGATCAATTATTCCAGGTATTAAAGTTAAAAAAAGTTCAAAAAAATTACAATATTGGAAACAAGTTTGTATTTATGCTTTTACAAAACAAGATCTTAAAATTTTTGGAAAAAATAAAAAAAAAAGTTATTTAGAAAAAATTGAAGATATAGAAATTTTAAGATTTTTAGAGAAAGAAAAAAAAATTAAAATGGTCAAGACAAAAAAAGGAACAATTGCAGTGGATTATCCTAGGGATATTAAGATGGTAGAAAATTTAATTAAAAAAAATGAAAAAAGATAACATTTCCGTTTTTTCCAATGATAATTTTTATTACAAAAATCAAATACTTCATTATCAAAATAAAAACACTTTCACATTAATTAATTTATTGAGAAATAAATTTAGAGTTAATTTAATATCAAGAAAAGACAAGTTTAAAACTATTAATAAAAAAAAATTTTTGAATCTTAACCACGAAAATTTTTTTAGTTTGATAAAAAAAATTATTTACAAAGAAAACTATAGGTTTCTTTTTATTTCCATAACACCATTTAATTTTTTTTATTTTTTAATTTTAAAAATTTTATTTATTAAAAAAGAAAGAATTTATTTATTTTTGAGAAGCGATGGATTTAAAGAATATCAAATAAAATTTTCTTATTTTGGATATTTTTTTTATTTTTTTATGTTTAAAATTTTTTGTTCTAGTTCAAATGTTTTGTCTTGTTCTAGATACTTTAAAAGACTTAAAGATTTTAAGATTTTGTTACCATCTGAACTGGATAAATTTTGGTTAAAAAAAGATTTTAATAAAAAAATAAATAAAAAGATAAGCTTATTATATGTTGGAAGATTTCGACAAGAAAAAGGTTATTTAAGTTTAATTAGTATATTTAAAAAAATGAATAAAAGACTTGAAGATTATCATTTAAGTTTGACTTTAGTAGGAGCAGAAAAAAAAGAAAGATTAAAAGACAAAAATATAAGAATTATAAAACAAGTTAATAATAATAAAAAACTTAAAAAAATTTATGACTCACATCAAATTTTTATATTGCCCTCTTATACAGAAGGGTATCCTCAAGTTATTTTAGAAAGTCTTTCAAGAAAAAAACCAGTGATAATTTTTAATGAAATTAAATTTTTAAAAAAAATTTATCCAAAAGGACTATTTGTTTCAGAAAGAAATGAAATTGATTTTACAAGAACAATTAAACACATATTATCTCACTATAAAAAGATTATAAATGAAATTAATAAAATAAATTTAACTTCAAAAAATAATTTTAAACTAAACCTGATAAAACAATTACAACTTTAACATGAAAAATTTAAATTTAGATAAACAAATTTTATTTAATTTCTTAATATTTTTTTTCCCAATATCATTTTTAGTTGGAAGAGCCATTGTAGAATTGTTGTTATTTGTTTTTTTTGTAACCACATTATTTTATTGTAAGAAATGGAAAGATTATTTTTTTGATAAAAATTATATAACTATTTTATTATCCCTATATTATCTATCAGTTTTTTTTAGCACTTATATCAATATAGAAATTTTAGGTCAAACTACAGATCAAAACTTACTATTAAAATCTTTAATTAACTTTAGGTATGTTATCTATATAGTAAGTATTTGGTTTGTTTTTCAGGAAATTAAATTAGACAAAAGATTTTTTTTAATAACTATATTTGTTTATTTGATTTTTCTAGTTGATGGTTATTTTCAATTTTTTACTGGTGAAAATTTACTGGGTTATAATATGGCTGGGGGAAGAATTACAAGTATTTTTAAAGATGAATATATTTTTGGAAGTTACATCCAAAAAGTAATCCCAATAATGATTACTTTATTTTTTTTAACTTTTGAAAAAAATATAACTGATAAATCTATCTATTTTCTTTTAGTTTTAGTTTTAAGCACAGTTATTATTTTATTATCTGGTGATAGAGCTGCTATACTTCTTTTTAGTTTTTTTTTAGCCATAAGTTTTATATTTATAAAATCTTATAGAAAAGTATTTTTAATTAATTTTTTATTATCAGGAGTCATATTGTTTTCTATTGTCAATTTTGGAGTAGGAAAAAATCTTGCTGCTTTAGATGCAAGGTATAATCCAAGTAGCAAAACGAATGCTCATTATAAACAAACAATTACCTCTCACCCAATATTTAAGCATATTCCAAGAGATTATATTGGTCACTTTCTTGTAGTTAAAGAGATGACCAAAGATAATATATATTTTGGAAAAGGTATAAAATCATTTAGATTTATGTGTAGGGGTAAGCTTGGAAATTTATACCCCGTTGATGGAGGAGTTTGCTCTACTCACCCACATAATTATTATTTACAATCTTTGTCTGCTGCTGGTTTATTTGGTTTATTTTTTTTATCCTCAATATTTGTTTTAATCTCAATTAAAATGTTAAATATTTTTTTTGGACTATTTAAAAAAGAAACTCAAAATGAGCTAATGATTGTATCTACAATTACTGTTTTTGTTTATCTATGGCCCTTGATTCCTACTGGTAATTTCTTCAGCAATTGGATTGCAGGATTTAAATGTTTTGCATTAGGGTTGTTTTTATTTATAAACTCAAAATTTAATAGTGAAAAAAATAAATGATTTTAAGTTTTTTTTTAATATTAATATTTTTAAACATCTGTCTTTGTTGGAATTATCAATATTTAGCTGATAAATTAAAAATATTTGATCATCCAGACAATAAATTAAAAATTCATAAAAAAAAAACACCTTTATTAGGAGGTTTTTTTATAATTTTTAACCTGTTGATATTGATCACAATTGACCAAAGTTTATATGAAATTTTTCCTTTTGAAAAAAAAAGAGAAATTATTTCATTTATTTTTTTAATATTCTCATTTTTTTTTATAGGACTTTATGATGATAAATATAAAATCTCATTCAGTATAAGAATAGTTTTAGGTATTTTATTTTCTTTAATGGCCTTATTGATTAATCAAAATTTAAAAATTGATGAATTGTTATTTTCATTTTATGAACATCCAATCTTACTTAAAAATTTTAGTTTAATTTTCACATTGTTTTCAATTTTAGCTTTTATACATGCCACAAATATGTTTGATGGAATAAATTCTCAATTGATAACTTATTATTTAATTTTAAATACTTTTTTATTTTATATTTCAAATTACAATTTAAACTTTTTACTCTTTTATCCTTTATTAGTATCATTATTTATTCTTAATTTTAATGGTAAAATTTTTTTAGGAGATGGAGGATCTTATAGTCTTGGAGCAATGTATAGTTTTTTTATAATTTATGAGTACACCACTTTTAAGAATATTGTTTTTGCTGACGCAATATTAATTTTAACGCTAATTCCAGGTTTGGAGTTACTAAGGCTCTCTGTTTATAGATTATCAAAAGGTCGAAATATTTTTTCAGGTGATTTGGAACATGTTCATCATTTGTTTTTAAAAAGGTTTAATCAAATTAAAACAAATTTTATAGTTTGTTTTTTAATTCTTACTCCAATAATTTTATTATTATTTTATAAAACTTATTTATACTTGATACTACTTATGAGTATATTATCTTATTTTTTAATCATTTATTTCCTGAAAAAAAAATAAATACATGAATATTTTGATTACAGGGGGTGCTGGATATATAGGAAGTACAGTAGCAAATCTACTACTTGATAGAAAACACAAAGTTTCAATTATTGACAATTTATCAACAGGTATAAAAAAAAATATTCCAGATAGATCTATTTTTTATAAGTGTGATATTTCTGATAAAAAAAAGGTTAGAAAGATTTTAAAAAAAAAATTTGATGTTGTGTTGCATTTTGCAGCTTTCACAAATAATGATGAGTCAATTAAAAAACCAAAAAAATATTTAATTAATAATTATAAAAAAGCTAAGTTTTTTTTAGAGTTATGTATTGAGTCAAATATTAAAAACTTTATTTATTCATCAACAGCAGCTATTTATGGAAATAATAAAAAAAGAATTAAGGAAAATCAAAAAACAAGCCCACTTTCACCTTACGCTAAGTCCAAATTAAAATTAGAAAAATTTTTTTTTAAAAAAAAAAAAAGATATAAATTTTATCATTTTGAGATATTTTAATGTTGGTGGAATTGAAAAAAAACTAAGATGTGGGTTTAATATTAATAACAATACCTTAATTTCAAACCTTTGTAGATCAGTCATCAATGAAGAAACTTTTTTTATTTATGGAAAATCTCATAACACAATAGATGGAACTGCTATTAGAGACTATATTCATGTTATTGATTTAGCAAAAATTCACTTTGAGTTTAGTAAAAAAATTTTAAAAAAAAAATATTCTGACGTTTTCAATTGTGGTTATGGAAAAGGTATTTCTGTTAAAAAAATGTATAATATATTTTCTAAAGTATCGAAAAAATCACCTAAAGTTATATTTAAATGTAAAAGAAAGAAGGATATTTCAGTTTCTATTTCTGACATAACAAAATTAAGCCATGAAATTGATGTTAATTATAAAAAAGCAAAGTGGTTAGATTTGGCAAAAACCTCAATAGATTGGTATAGAAATAATAAAGAAAATTGATTTAATTTTTTAAAATGAAACATTTTTATCTTTTTTGGAACTTGCTTAATAATAGTCAAAAATTATATTTTTTTTATATGGTTTTTTTAATGTTAGCACAAGCCATGCTAGAAGTATTGAGTATTGCATTGATTATACCATTTACAGCTTTAATTTTAAATCCAAATCAAAAAACAGATTTATTTATTTTAGATAATTTTAGTTTTTTAATAGAAGGTTATGAGCGGGAAAGTTTATTACCAGTTTGTGCTATCATACTTTTTTTAGTCTTTGTAATCAAAAATATTTCTTTAGTATTTATATATAATTCAATTTTTAAATATGTTAAAAATGCTAGAGCAATAATTTCTACTGAGCTCCTATCTAAATATTTAAAACAAAACTACGAATATTTTGTTAAAAATTCTTTTTCAAAAATTCAAGCGAATTTAACAGGTGAAATAGAAGCATTACTTAAAAGTTATTTTATTCCAGTCCATATTATTCTTAGTGAAGTTATAATTTTTGTATCAGTATTTTTATTATTAATTTTAACAAACAATGCTCAAGGAGCATTAATAGTATTACCGATTTTAATAATAGTTGGTTTTATAGTTAAAAAGATAAGTAAAAATATTAAAATAATTGGAAATGATCGAAAACAAAACAATAGAGATAACGCAAAAATTACACATTATATTTTGCTTGGTGTAAGAGAAATTTTATTAATAGGAAAAACCAAGAAAATTTTAGAATATTATAATAAATTACAGCTTAAAATAGGAAGTGTTGAGACAAATTTACAAGTCCTAAAATTATTACCAAAAAATTTAATTGAAGTTTTTGGTTTATTAACCTTTTTATTGTTAATCATTTATCTATTTAACCAAGGCAAAGAAAATGATGAAATTATTACTATTCTTACTTTCTATTTTGTAGTTGCGTATAGAATTTTACCATCAATAAATAAAATTTTTTCAAATTATCAATTAGTTCAGTTTGCTAAAAATGCGGTCATTAATATTTCAAATGATTTGAATCTTGAAGACAAAATTCTAATTAACAATGACAAAGGTGTTAAATTTAATTTTAAAAAAAATATTGTTTTATCTGACTTAAGTTTTGAATATAGAAAAAATACTAGAATATTAGATAAGATTAATTTGGATATTAAAAAGAATGAAATAATAGGTATTAAAGGTGATAGTGGATCAGGAAAAACAACACTTCTTAATATTATTTCAAAATTATCTTCACCAACAAATGGAAATATAATCATAGATGATAAAATTTTAGAAACCAAGAGTGATGTTAGAGCTTACCAAAATCTTATCTCTTTAATTTCACAAGATACCTTTCTTATTGAAGGTTCAATTAAAGAAAATATACTTTTAGGGACAGAACAAGATTTTGACAAAAAAAAATTTGAGTTCTCTTTAAATTTTAGTACGGTTCAAGATTTTTTAAATTTATTACCTGACGGAATTGATACTTTAATGGTTACAAATAGTAAAACTATTTCATCTGGACAAAAACAAAGAATAGCTATTGCAAGACAGATATATGCAGATAGAGAAATATTAATCTTTGATGAGGCAACAAATGCTCTCGACGAAAAAAATGAGAAAATTATTTTAGATAATATAAAAACCTTGAAATCAAAAAAAACAATTATTCTTGTTTCTCATAATCCCGAAAATTTAAAGATATGTGACAAAATATATTACCTAAAAGATGGAAACTTAATAAAAAAACTTTAAATTGGTTGGTGGATAGATCATCATTATAAAAATTTATGAATAATATAAAAAAGCTTAAAATAGGTATCATTGTTGATGATGTAGATCAGCCTTTTTTAATAGAGGATCTTTATAAAAAAAGTTTACAAAGCAATTGTTATTCAATAGTTTGTTTAATTATTCAAAAATCAAATAATCTTAAAACAAAAAATTTAATTTCTAAATCTTTCAAATATCTTAAAAAAAATGGCATTCAAAGACTAATAGATAATATAATTTTTAAATTAGTTGATCGAATAGAAACACAGATTATTAAAAAAAAAAATAAATTTAATGATTTTTTTTTAAAGCAGCCAATTTCTAAATTCGAGGTTCAGAAAATTTATGTTACTCCGACTATTTCTAATTCAGGTTTGTATTATTCTTTTAAAACTGAGGAAATCAATAAGATTAAAAATCTCAATTTAGATCTTTTGGTTAGAGGTGGAACAGGTATTTTGAAAGGCGATATTTTGAACATATGCCCTTTAGGGGTTATTTCTTTTCATCATGGAGATAATGATTTTTATAGAGGTGGACCACCAGGATTTTGGGAGGTTTATAATCGTGAGCCATCAACAGGTTTTGTGATTCAGCGTCTTTCAGAGGTGTTAGATGGAGGTGAAGTGATTTTTAAAGGACATATTCCAAC
>MDTB01189913.1_pt1 | contig 11226 bp, 11 predicted proteins | sample 811161 | NCBI WGS metagenome assembly MDTB01 (sample SAMN05326650, study PRJNA326480) | marine metagenome | isolation source: seawater | place: Mediterranean Sea | collected 2009
ATTAAACTGCCAACATGTAAGGATTTAGCAGTTGCATCGAAACCTATATAAGCTGCAATATTCCCCTTAAGTATTGTACTATCAAGACCTTCATAGTCAGTACATTCAGATACAAATCCGCGCTCAATCATTATCTTCAAAAAGTCACTTTTTGGTATGTAAGACATTCTGAGCCTCTTTAAGTTAGTGCGTAAACGTTCTAACATGGGCTATAGCTAAGAAAATTAGGTTATAGCAAGGTAAAGTTTTCAAAATTTTTTTGTATTTCTTACCGGTGTTTTCAGTAACGCCATGCAAACCTCGGGTTATCTGCAAATTTGCATCTGTGAAAGAGAAATTTCCCTGTTACTATTTATTTATAGGCATTTTTTAGCTTTCCGTTAGCGCTAACATATGCTATGAAAATGTGACATTTAAAAGAAGGTAAACATGGTCTCTCGAATTATCCCAGTAGAGTCATTTGATTTGATTATTTTTGGAGCAACAGGTGATCTGGCAAAGAGAAAGATTTTTCCAGGATTATTTAGACGTTTTCTTGCTGGCCAAATGCCAAATGATTCCAAAATAATTGGCGCCGCTCGGTCAAATTTATCGCAAAATACTTTCAGTGTTCTCGTCGAAAATTCTATCAAAAGTTTTGCCGAGATAAAATTCGAAAAAAATGATCTTCGGGATTTTTTAAATTGCCTAAATTATCTCCAGATTGATGCTGCTGGGGCAGGTGGATGGAATGAGCTAAAAAAAGCTCTTAGACCTGAAAAAATACGAGCGTTTTATTTTTCTGTTTCACCTTTATTATTTGGAAGTTTAGCGGAGCGTTTACATGAAAACGAGATTATCACTGCAAATAGTCGAATTGTTGTAGAAAAACCATTTGGGCGCAATTTAGAAACGTCCAAACAACTGAACACAATTTTAGCAGAGCATTTTACTGAGGACCAAATATATCGCATCGATCATTACTTGGGCAAAGAAACAGTACAAAACCTAATGGCTATCAGATTTGGGAATATGTTGTTTGAGCCCCTATGGAATGCCCAGTATGTTGATCACATTCAAATCACAGTTTCTGAAACTGTTGGAGTTGGGGATCGAGGCGAATATTATGACCGGTCTGGTGCAATGAGAGATATGGTTCAAAATCACTTAATGCAGCTATTGTGTTTAATTGCGATGGAGCCCCCGGCACGCTTTGAACCTGACTCAGTGCGAGATGAGAAATTGAAGGTGATAAGAGCACTTGATCCTGTAGCTCCACATCATATCGTTCGGGGTCAGTATGGACCAGGTAGTGACCATTCAGATTATCGAACTGGTGTAAATAAATCAAATTCCATGACTGAAAGTTTCGTAGCCCTTAAAGTTAGCATCAGTAATTATCGTTGGGCTGGCGTACCTTTCTATATTCGCACTGGTAAAAGACTTGAAGCGCGAAAATCTGAAATAGCTGTAGTATTTAAGGAAAAGCCCCATAGTATTTTCGGTCCAGAAGCGGGAAACCACCAAAATGCTCTCATCATAAGGCTTCAGCCTGATGAGGGCATTACGATGGATGTAACTATAAAAGAACCTGGCCCAGGTGGAATGCGTTTGATTGACGTTCCTTTGGATATGACATTTTCTGAAACACTAGGAATTGAAGAAAACGCCGTGCCTGATGCGTATGAGCGATTAATAATGGATGTTATACGAGGAAATCAAACTCTATTTATGCGGGGCGACGAGGTTGAGGCGGCATGGGCGTGGACGGATCCCATAATTAATGGCTGGATTCACAGGGGTGACGTTCCAAAGCCTTATGATAGTGGAAGTGCTGGTCCACAGGATAGCTTAACGCTTCTAGAGCGTGAAGGCAGAAAGTGGCGCGAAATACTTTGATTGATTTTTTGGAGTATAATCATAGAGAAGATTTGGTCTCAAAAGTTGCAGAAATTCTGGCTGCTGATTTAGTCTCATCAGTTAAAGGCGGAGCTAATGCTATTTTTTCTGTTCCAGGTGGAAGCACCCCAGGGCCAATTTTTGATAAGCTTTGTGAATTTGATCTGGATTGGAAAAGAGTAAGTATAATTCTGAATGATGAGCGCTGGGTTCCTGAAACTAGTGAACGTTCAAACACTAAGTTATTGCGAGAAAGGCTTTTAATTAAAAAAGCTTCTCTGGCAACATATATCTCGATGTACTCTGACGTTTTAACACCGGAGGTCGGAATTCCGAAATTACAAGAGCGGATAGAGCGGAATTTGCCTATTTCGGTTCTACTTTTTGGCATGGGCGCAGATATGCACACGGCCTCGCTTTTCCCAGGAGGAGATAATCTTGAGAAGGCACTTTCAAGTAATGCACCGACTTTACTACCAATGCGAGCAGAAGGTGCTTTAGAAGCTAGGATAACACTTACAGCCCAAGTCTTGAACCGTTCTAGGATAAAGCATTTGGTGATTTTTGGTAAAGAAAAACGTACAGCCTTGGAAAAAGCTATAGATTTACCCAATAGGCTTGCGCCCATTTCGGCTATTTTGCCGGGAGCAAGTGTACACTGGGCCGCATAATTAATGAGGTTTTAATGTTTGATCAGCTATTACGGCACTTCGATACAGTTAGAGATAGAAAAATTACTTCCTTGTTTGACCAAGACAAAAAGCGAGCAATAACTTTCTCTATTTTTCAAGAAGATTTGTTTTTTGATTTTTCCAAAACAAACATTGATAAGGCGACACTGAAATTACTTATGGATTTGGCTAGATCCAGACGGATTTTTGAAGCGCGAGATGCAATGTTTAGCGGAGAGCCAATTAATACTAGCGAAGGAAGGGCTGTGTTACACACAGCACTGAGGAATTTAGAAGGTAGTCCAATCTATGTCGATGAAATTGATGTAATGCCTTCTGTTATTCAAACGTTAGAAAAAATGAAAGATTTTTCTGAGCGTTTAAGGTCTGGTCATTTTTTAGGTCAAGGCGGGGCTATAACTGATGTAGTAAATATAGGTATAGGGGGCTCTGACTTGGGCCCAGCCATGGTTATAAAGGCTTTAGCACCATATCAAGACGGCCCGAACTGTCATTTTATTTCTAATGTGGATGGATCGCATATTCATGACGTTCTATCTGGGTTAAATCCTGAAACGACGCTGATTATTATTGCTTCCAAAACATTTACCACTTTGGAAACAATGAAAAACGCTCAAACAGCCTATGCCTGGATGTCTGAAGTTGTGAATGATCCTTCCTTGCAATTTGCTGCTGTGTCTACTGCGTTTCATAAAACTGATGAATTTGGTATTTCTCGTGATCGTGTTTTTGGATTTGAAGATTGGGTAGGGGGCCGATACTCACTTTGGGGTCCAATAGGTCTTTCTATAATTATTACTTTAGGAGCAAAAGTCTTTGAGTCATTTTTAAATGGTGCTCATGAAATGGACAATCATTTTAAAAATGCCGAAATGGTTGAAAACTTACCAATAATTTTATCTTTAGTTGGTGTTTGGCATAATCAAATTTGTAATTATTCAACTAGAGCCGTGCTGCCCTATGATCAAAGGCTTAGTAAACTTCCAGCCTATTTGCAGCAATTGGAAATGGAAAGTAATGGTAAGGGTGTCAACATTTATGGACGTCCCTTAAATTTTCATTCTGGACCAGTTGTCTGGGGTGAGGCTGGTACTAACGGCCAGCATGCCTTCTTTCAATTATTACACCAAGGCACGCGAATAATTCCCTGTGAATTTTTAGTAGCGGCTCAATCCCATGAGGCGTATTTAGATCATCATCACAAATCATTATTATCGAATTGCTTTGCTCAGTCGGAAGCTTTGATGCTGGGACGAAATTTTGAAGAAGTATGTTCTAAGGCGGATAAGGATCATATAAAAAGGGAAGAATTCGAAAATCAAGCAAGGCATAGAGTTTTTCCTGGAAACAGACCTTCCACAACCCTTTTATATCCAAAATTAACGCCTAAAATTTTGGGCAAGATAATTGCACTTTATGAGCATAGAGTTTTCGTAGAGGGTAAAATTTTAGGGATAAATAGCTTTGATCAATGGGGTGTTGAATTGGGTAAAGAATTAGCTAACGAGCTAGAAACAATTTTACTAGGAAATTCTGAAAACAAAGATTTAAACACTTCAACCCAAAACTTAATCAAGATCTCTAAAACTATGCGGTAATGAACCTATCTGTGATAGATTTTTGTGTGTTTTGTTTTAATTGAATTTATTCTTTCTTGTGTTGGTGGGTGGCTCATCAACCAAGCTGGTACTGAACCTTGCTGGTTAGATATTTTATCTAACTTTTTAAACATAGAAACTTGCGGTTCTATCCCTAAACCAGATTTTATCATTAAAGCTGAAGCATATTCATCTGCCTCATACTCATCCTGTCTAGAAAGCTTTGCCATGAGTAGATTTCCAATAATACTAGCAATCATACCTCCTAACCCAGGAACTAAACGGGAAAGTAAAGCGCCGAGAGCTGCCCGAACAGCATTTTGTCCCGAAAAATCAATCATTCTTCTTCTAATATGACCTAAAGCCACGTGTCCCAATTCATGAGCTACTACAGAAGAAATTTCTTCAACTGTGATATCGCCATTTTGATACTTCTTGTAAAAGCCTCTTGTAATAAAAATTCTACCATCAGGTGCTGCTAGGCCATTAATCAGTTCTGTTTCGAAAATATTTATTCGAATTTTCTCAACTTCAAGTACATTCGCAAACTTGAGCATTATTTTTTCTAGATTTGGATCCAACAGTGGGTTTGATTGCTGAGATAGCTGCCTTTTCATTGACCAAGCAGAAAATTGAAACATGACTATCCCATAGAGGCCAGCTAAAACTATAGGGATTAATACAGTTGTCATATGAAAAATAACCTAAAAATTTTCAACGAGCTAACTCTTTCACTCCCTTCTCCAAACCTTCGAGAGTCATGGGGACCATTTTGTCTTCAAAAATATCTTTTATCATCTCTATTGACTGCGTATAGCCCCAAAGATTTTGTTTTACAGGGTTTATCCAAAGGTTGCTTGGCCATTGAGATCGAACTCTGTCCAACCAAACTTGACCGGATTCAGTATTGTAGTGTTCATTAGCGCCACCTGGAAAAGCTATCTCATATGGAGACATTGATGCGTCCCCAACGCATATGCATTTATAGTCATTTCCGTAAGTTCTAATTATTTCGTCTGTCGGTATTTGTGCTGTCCACCTTCTTTGATTATCCTTCCATACACCCTCATAAATACAGTTATGAAAGTAAAAATATTCTAAATGTTTAAATTCACTTCGTGCGGCTGAAAACAGCTCTTCGACAAGTTTTATATAGGGATCCATTGAGCCCCCTACGTCTAAAAATAGTAAAACTTTTACAGCATTTCGCCGTTCTGGACGCGTTTTTACATCCAAATAGCCATTTTCCGCTGTCGACTGAATCGTTTTATCAATATCTAGTTCTTCTTCTGCACCGTCCCTTGCCCATTTACGCAGTCGCTTTAATGCAACTTTAATATTTCGTGTCCCTATTTCGATAGTGTCATCGAGATTTTTGAAGTTTCGCTTGTCCCAAACTTTAACGGCCCTTTTATGGCGACTTTCATTTTGACCTATTCTTATTCCTTCTGGATTATAACCGTAGGCACCGAAAGGGCTTGTCCCCGCAGTTCCTATCCATTTATTACCACCTTGATGTCTTGCTTTTTGTTCTTCTAGTCGTTTTTTTAGTGTCTCCATTAGCTTTTCAAAGCCGCCCAAGGATTTAATTTCGGCCATTTCTTCTTTATTCAAGTGCTTTTCAGCTAGTTTCTTTAACCAATCGCTAGGTAGCTCTGCTTTATCAATTATTTCTTCTAAAGAGAGCTCATCCAAGCCATTGAAAGTATGAGAAAAAGCTCTGTCAAATCGATCTAGATGCCTCTCATCTTTCACCATGATGGTACGGCCTAAAATATAAAAATTTTCAATTTCATAGGTACCAACATTTTTACTTATAGCTTCCAGAAAGGTTAAGTATTCTCTTAGACTTACGGGAATTCCAGATTTACGCAAATTATCGAAAAAATTAATAAACATTTTTACAGAAAGTTACGGTGTATTATTAGAGTGAAGATGAGCGCGGCTAAACCAAATGCTATGGAATAACCAGTTGCATAAAAGGCAACGTCTAAAATTGACCCTTTTCTTTTTTTTGCAGTTCTTGCTCCTATAAGAGCACCAATCAATGCAGCGATAAGATACATTTTGTCTCCTAAAAATTTATAGTTAAAGCTAACGTTCATTTCTTGCTAGAAAGGCGAGCCTTTCAAAGAGTTGAACGTCCTGTTCATTTTTCAACAGTGCGCCATGTAATTTGGGTAGTGCCGATGAACTTTCACGGCGCAAATCTTCTGGTTTTAAATCGTCGGCAAGCAAAAGTTTCAGCCAGTCGAGCACCTCAGAGGTTGATGGTTTTTTCTTTAAGCCAGACTGCTCTCTGATTTCAAAAAATTGGGTTAAAGCTGTCGAGAGAAGGTTGTCTTTTATATTAGGGTAATGGACTTTTACTATCTTACGTAAAGTTTCTTGATCAGGAAATTTAATATAATGAAAAAAACATCTTCGTAAAAATGCATCTGGGAGCTCTTTCTCATTATTTGAAGTAATTATAACAACGGGCCGTCTCTGAGCTGAAATGGTTTCTCCGGTTTCATAAACATAAAAAGCCATTTTATCCAATTCTTGAAGAAGATCATTTGGAAACTCGATATCCGCTTTATCTATCTCATCGATAAGCAATACGACTTTTTCATCACTTTCAAAAGCCTCCCAAAGTTTCCCTTTTCGAATATAATTTGCGACATTATTTACTCGCTTATCTCCCAACTGACTATCTCGTAGCCGAGATACTGCATCATATTCATAAAGGCCTTGTTGGGCTTTAGTCGTAGACTTTATATTCCATTCCAGCATTTCCAATTTTAGGCCAAGAGATACTTGTTTTGCGAGTTCTGTTTTGCCCGTACCAGGTTCTCCCTTAATTAAAAGTGGTCGTTCCAACGTAACGGCGGCATTCACTGCGATCATTAAATCTTCAGTAGCTATATAATCGTCTGTGCCGTTAAATTTCATATTGTGCTCCATTTTGAAAGATGTTTACAAATAACCAAATAATCTAAAAGCTTCAATCTTTTGATTTGGCTAGTGACAAATTACCCCGGGTAGTTTAACCCGACCTAACAGGGATATACAGATGAAGGCAAAAATAGCTCTGAATATCCAATCTTGAAACGCTTGAGGGGAGGGTGATTATGAAGCCTGAAGTTTTTCTTTCAGATGATTATAGACCGGCTGAAGATGAGCCGTTTATGAACGACCGCCAACTAGAATATTTTAAACGTAAGCTATTGGTTTGGAAGGCAGATTTGATGTCCGACAGTAAGGATACTATCGAGGGCCTTCAAGATGGCACGAGAAATATTCCTGATATAGCAGATAGAGCGAGTGAGGAAACTGACCGAGCATTAGAATTGCGAACAAGAGACCGTCAAAGAAAACTTGTTGCCAAAATTGATTCCGCTTTACGGCGTATTGATGAAGGCGAGTACGGGTACTGCGAAAAAACAGGAGACCCTATTTCGTTAAGAAGGTTGGATGCTAGACCTATTGCTACAATGACTTTGGAGGCTCAAGAAAAACACGAGCGTAAAGAAAAAGTACACAGAGACGAATAGCTCTTTGTTAGTTTGGATCTTTTTGCCTTAATCTCATAGATAGGGTAATTTTTGAGCAAAATCAGTTGTTAAAAATTGCAGTAATCGGAGCAGGAGTTTCTGGACTAAGTGTTGCCAGTCTCTTAGCTAAGGCTGGTCATAAAGTATCTGTTTTTGAGAAAAATCAAAGAATTAGGGAAGTAGGAGCAGGAATACAAATTTCGCCTAACGGGTTTTGTGTATTGAAAGAGATAGGTCTATCTAAGAAAGTTATCCAAACCTCTATATGTAATAAATCTATTTTAATATGTGATTATCAGAACGGACAAAAATTATTGCAATTTGATCAAAGCTCTGTGTTAGGGAAGGAGAATTTTCGACTTTTGCATAGGGCAGACCTGATTAATCTGCTGTACCGTTCCGCTGTAAGTAATAAAGTAAGTTTCAATTTAGGCTACACTGCGGATGCAAAATCACTTAGGGATCAATATTCTTTTGTAATTGGTGCGGATGGGGTCCATTCAACAACTAGATCTTTATTAAACCCACAACAAAGCAAGAATAGGAGATCTGACTACTTTGCTTGGCGTTCCATTGTTCCCAACAAATTTAACCATCATAGTGGTGTTAGATTAACTATTGCGCCGAACAAGCATATTGTCTCCTATCCTGTTAGGGGAAGTGATCAATTAAATCTAGTTTTAATCCAAGAATCTGAAAATGATGAAATTTTTGAGTGGAGTCGGAAAGAGAAACCAGAAAATATAAAAAATCTTTTTTCGGAATTTGGGGGTGACCTCGGGGATGCTTTGAAATCTGTCGAGACGGTTCATAAATGGGGTTTGAGCTCTCAGGACATTCCAAGTAATTGGGCGATTGACAACATATTTTTAATAGGAGACGCGTTGCATCCGATGCTTCCATTTTTGGCGCAAGGAGCAAATTCTGCCTTAGAAGATGCTTTTATTTTGGCGAAGTTGATAACTTTTCATGAACCCAGTAAGGCTGCCGAGAAATATATTGAAATAAGAAAACCTCGTTTGTTGCGCTTAATGAAAGCGATCAAAAATAATGCTTGGAAGTTTCACTTAGAGCATAGTCTTTTTCGGATTGGCGCACATAGTGGTTTAAGTCTTTTGGATAAAACTTTTCCACAGTCAGCAAATTTACCTTTTCGTTGGCTTTATAATTACGATGTTACGAATTTAAACATTTAATTTGACCCAAATCGGAACATGATCGGATGGCTTTTCGCGCCCTCTTATACCACTATCAATTTTACAATCAGTCAATAGATCTGCGCAGCCAGGTGACAAAAGGAAATGATCGATCCTAATCCCATCATTTTGATCCCAAGCCCCAGCTTGATAATCCCAGAAACTATAATGACCTGGGCCATTATTGCATGCCCTAAATGCATCCGAAAAACCTAAATTTAAGATTTTTCTAAATTTAGTCCTGCTTTCTAGTTTGAACAGAGCGTCATCTGTCCATGCTTCTGGCACGGCGGCGTCCTCTGCTTGAGGAATAATATTAAAATCGCCTGCCATCAATGAAGTTTGCTCAGAACGAAGCAATTCTTGTGCTCTCAGATGAAGTCTATCCATCCAGGCTAATTTATAATCATACTTTGGTCCTGGAAGAGGGTTGCCATTTGGAAGGTATAAGCAGCAGATTTTTATCTCATGAGGTATGCATATAGTTGCTTCAATCCATCTCGCTTGTTCATCATTTTCGTCCCCTGGTAGTCCACGCTCAACTTCTCGCAAAGGATATTTTGATAAAATTGCAACGCCATTGAAAGACTTTTGTCCATGGGTCTCAACATTGTATCCTAAATCTTCAAAAGTTTCTCTAGGAAAATTCTCATCGATTGATTTAATTTCTTGAAGTAATGCCACATCTGGATTGGACTCTTTTAACCAACTAATCAAAGCAGGTGTCCTAGCTTTGATGCCGTTTATGTTGAAGCTAGCAATTTTCATAAAACAGATTTCAAATTGAAAAACTAGTGCCACACCCGCAAGAAGAACTTGCATTTGGGTTATCAATAATGAAGCGGGCACCAATCAATTCTTCAGAAAAGTCTATTGTAGCATTGCTCAAAAAGGGCAGTGAGGTACTATCGATAAAAACTTTGTTACCTGCGTTCTCTAAAATGAGGTCATCTTCGTGTTTTGTGTCCAACTCGATATTATATTGAAAACCGGAACATCCACCACCTTCGACAGCTACACGTAGCCCCTTATTGGAGTTTGCTGGAATAATCTCAGCTAATCGTTCAAAAGCACGACTGGTGACTTTCGGCGGAAGCTGCATTTTTATCTCCACTTCAACAAACATAGATAGTAATAAATACCACTTATAATTATATAGAGACGGTAGGAACTGTAAACAAGGAAATATCTATGACGCTTGCTCGATTTGCTGCCGACCCAAGCTTTGAAAAAAATTTTTCAAACTATAGATATTTTATTGAGTCAGAAAGTAATTATCGCTCTTGTTACCAGAGAGATCGTGATCGTATTTTGCACTGTTCAGCTTTTCGAAGACTAAAACATAAAACTCAGGTCTTTGTTGAGGATGAAGGTGATTACTTTCGCACTCGATTGACGCACACTCTTGAAGTCGCTCAGGTTGCTAGGACTATAAGCACAGCGCTAGATCTCAATTACGATTTGTCAGAAACGATTTCTCTGGCACATGATTTGGGCCATACACCCTTTGGCCATACTGGTGAGGAAGCTCTCGACGAATTGATGGTGGCATATGGTGGATTTGATCATAACGCTCAAGCATTAAGAATAGTTACCAAACTAGAGCAACATTATGCAGACTTTGACGGGCTTAATCTTACTTGGGACACTTTAGAGGGAATTGCAAAGCATAATGGCCCGATTCAAGAGCCGATACCATATGCCCTCAGGCAATATAATGCTTTTCAAAGTCTTAATTTGAGTAGTTTTGCCAGTGCCGAGGCCCAAGTTGCTGCCATTTCAGATGATATCGCTTATAATAGTCATGACTTACATGACGGACTAAGAGCGGAACTATTCACCGATGATGATATAAAGCGTTTACCATTGATCGAAAAATGTTATGGTGAAGTTGATAAAACTTACCCAAATTTAGATAAATATCGACGCAGACATGAGGCTCTTAGGCGTTTCTTTGGTATTTTGGTTGAGGATGTGATTTTTGAATCAAAGAATATCATCTTAGAGCTTTCTCCTAATTCAATAGAAGATATTCGAAATTCTAGTAAACCCGTTATCCAATTTTCAAATGAAACGTTTTCAGCATTAAAAGAAATAAAATCTTTTTTGTTCAATAATATGTATCGCGCCCCTAAAGTTATTGAGATGAGAAAAATAGTTACTATTAAGTTACAAAATTTATTCAAAAAATATATTGATAATCCTGACTATTTGCCCTCTGATTGGAAACAAAAATCTGATCTTATATCCAATAAAACTGATTTGGCGCGATTGGTTGCTGATTACATTTCTGGGATGACTGATAGATATGCGTTAAATCAACACA
>MDTB01100962.1_pt1 | contig 11225 bp, 14 predicted proteins | sample 811161 | NCBI WGS metagenome assembly MDTB01 (sample SAMN05326650, study PRJNA326480) | marine metagenome | isolation source: seawater | place: Mediterranean Sea | collected 2009
AAGTTCAGGTAAAAGTTCAATGCCATTAGTGATACGAGCAATAATTGGACGAGGATGGGGTCAAGGACCTCAACATGCTAAAACACTTCATTCAATGTTTTCTTATTTACCAGGTTTGACGACAGTAATGCCGTCTTCACCCTCAGAAGCAAAAGGACTTATGTTGTCAAGCATAATGTCTAATGATCCAGTGATATTTCTAGAATACAGAGCTTTATTTAATACTAAAGAACATGTTCCGGAGGAACCATACTTTATTGAACTAGGAGATGTAAGACATAGATTGTTAGGAGACGATATTACAGTTGTAGCAATGGGCCCAGCAGTTTTAACAGCAATTAAGGCACAAGATATATGTAAAAATAAAATAAGTTTTGATCTATTTGATTTAAGGGTAATGTCAAATTATAAGTTAAACAAAATATTCAAATCACTTAAAAAAACAAAAAAATTACTTTGTGTTGAAGATGGGTGGGGATCAGGTTCGACATCATCAGAACTAATTTCGAAAATTGTTGAGTCTGGAGTAGAATTATCTGCACCACCAATTAAAATTACTTGGCCATCAAGTCATGTTCCAATGTCAAATCCATTAGAAAAAGATTTTTATTTTAATGAGAGAAACATTGTGAAAGCAGCTGAAAAACTAGCCAAGATTAAAATTTAATTAAAATTTAAAGAAATTTTAATGTCAATATCTTTTGTACTTCCGTGCTTCAACGAAGAAAAAAATTTAAATGGAGCATATAACGCACTTATAAAAGCAATAAAAAAAAATAACATAAAGTATGAAATAATTTTCATAAATGATGGTAGCTCTGATCATACTCTAAAAGTATTAAAACAACTTAAAAAAAAATACAATCATATCCAGGTTTTAAATAATAAACAGAATAGAGGATTTGGTTATTCATTTAAATTAGGATCTTTTAAGGCTAAAATGAAATACGTGCAACTTCTTCCTTCTGATAATACGTTTCCAACGACACAGCTTTCAAAAATGATAAAAAATTATCAAAAATACGACCTGATACTAAGTTACCATTTTGATGAGAGAATTTTTATAAGAAGATTTATTTCAAAAGCATATACATCTATAGTAAATTTAATATTTGGATATAATTATAAATATTATAATGGAATAACTATAATTAAGAAAAATATTTTAGAGAAAATAAACTTTAAATCTTCAAGTCCATTTTTCATGGCTGAAATTATATTAAAAGCTTCAAAAATGAATAAATATATTATTTTTAAAAAGTTATATTTTGAGGAGAGAAAATATGGAAAAAGCAATATCTTTAGTATAAACAGCATTTATAATTGCCTTAAAGATATAATAAAATTTAAATGTTCTGATTGGTTAAAAAATGATTTATAAAAAAATAAAAATTCAAATTTTCTCAGATGGAGCAGATCTAGAATCAATAAAATATTTTAACAAAAAAAAGTTTATTAGTGGTTTTACTACAAATCCATCTTTAATGGCTAAAGCAAAAATTACTAATTACAAAGAATTTGGAAAAAAAATCTCAAAAATTGTAAAAAAAAAACATTTATCTTTTGAAGTAATTTCAGATAATTACAAAAACATAATACAAGAAGCAAAAATAATATCAAAATTTGGCAATAATGCTTTTGTGAAAATACCTATAGTAAATAGCAAAGGTAAATCGAATTTAAGATCGATAATTGAATGTTCTAAAAATGGTATCAACTTAAATATAACAGCCGTTTTTACATATAACCAAGTAAGATCAATTTATAAAGCAACTAATAAAAATAACTCGAAAATTATAATTTCAATTTTTGCAGGTCGAATAGCAGATACAGGAACGGATCCACAGAATATTATAATTAAATCTTTAAGACTAACAAAAAAAAATAAAAATATTAAAATTCTATGGGCAAGCACACGTGAAGTATTTAATATTTATCAAGCAAATTTATTAGGTTGTGATATAATTACAGTTACACCAGATATACTAAATAAAATGAAATTATATAATAAAAATCTAAATAAATATTCAATAGAAACCTCAAAATCTTTTTTTGAAGATGCAAAAAAGTCAAATATAAAAATTTTGTAATGAAAAATTTTTTTTTAAAAAGAAAAAAACCTTATGTAATTGCAGAGATAGGTACAAATCATAATGGAAAAATTAAAGATGCATTAAAATTAATAAAAGCTGCTAAGGAATGTGGGTGTGATGCAGTAAAATTTCAATCTTGGGACACAGAAATGCACTCAAATCTTTTTTGGAAAAATAATATAGTCGGTTTTAAAAATGATCAAAGGTTATCAGTAAATAAAGCATTTTTAAAAAAAGCAAAAAATTATTGCAAAAAAATTAAAATTGACTTTTCTTCAACACCCTTTTCTTTAAAACAATTAGATGAACTAGTTTCACTAAAACCAAAATTCATTAAAATAGCTTCTATGGATTTAGATAATTTTGAATTGTTGGATCATGCAGCCAAACAGAAATTGCCTGTAATCGTATCTACAGGAAATTCAAATATTCAAGAAATAAACAAAGCTAGCAAAATTTTTAAAAGAAGAAAAAAGAAAAATGTTTTATTTATGCATTGTGTAAGTTTGTATCCCCCAAAATATAACGAATTCAATTTAAGAAACATCCTGACGCTCCAAAAAAAAATTCCCTATCCAATTGGATATTCAGACCATTCTGAGGGTGTAATGGCACCCATTTTAGCAACAAATATGGGAGTGAAATTTATAGAAAAACATTTTACTTTAAATAAAAAGCAAAATGGTCCAGATCATTTTTTCGCAGCAGATCCAAATGATATGAAACAACTAGTTGAAGATGTAACTAATGTAGAAATTGCTTTAGGAAGTCTTAAAAGAGGAATAAACAAAAGAGAATTAGTTTCAAAAAAAAGAATGAGGAGATCTGCATATGCTGTAAAAGATTTAAAAAAAGGTGACACTTTTAGAAGAGAGCATTTTATAATGCAGAGACCAGGAATTGGCCTTAATTTAGAGCAAATAACAAAACTAATAGGAAAAAGATTAATTAAAAAATTAAGTAAAGACGCAATAATATATAGGTCAAATTTTTAAATCATTATTTTTTTAGCAAATTTAAAATCTTTATAATTGTCTATATCAATTGAATTCTCCGGAAGTGTTATGTATCCAAATGATCTATCAGTGTAATAACTTTTTGTTTTTTGAAGGCTTTTAAAATTAAGTACATAAATACTACCATTTCCATTATAAGATGAATTTAAGTCTTGTCTATTTTTTACTGAATTTTCTATATTTTTATATCTTATAATTTTATTATTTTTGTTTAATTTAAATAAGTATTCTATAGGTTTATTTTCACTAACTGAAATTACAACTTTTGCTTTTTTTTTAAAAAATAACTTTATACTTTCGTCTATATCTCTTGGATTTCTTAAAGGAGATGTGGGTAGTAGAACACAAAAATTTTTTATTTTACTTATTAGTCTTTTGTTAAGTTTATTTATACAATCTAAATATACATCTATTGCAGATGAATTGCTCTTAGCTAGTTCATCATTTCTTTTATAAATTATAATTTTTTTTGAGTTATATTTTTTAGCAATACTTAGAACTCTATCATCGTTTGAATTTATAATAATATTTGTTATTATTTTTGAGCTTAACGCGTGATCAATTGTATAAGAGATTAATGGTTTATTAGATATTTTTTTTATATTCTTATTTTTAAGACCTTTTGAACCTTTTCTAGCTGGAATTATACAGATCAAATTAAAATTCTACTTTATATTTTTGAAGAATTTCTCTTCCTTTTTTATATGAACTAAAATCTACTATATCATCTGTCTCTATAGATATTTTGAATTTTTCCTCGAGTGCAGCAATAAGAGTCATATGTCCGATAGAATCCCATTCTTCCACACCATTATACTCAAGTTTATCATTACACAAACTTTCATTTATTCCTAATGACTCTGAAAATACCTCTGAATATATTTTAAGATTGCTCATAATATTTTAGAATTGTATTACTTATATCTTCAGATTTTATTTTGTAAACACTTTTGAGAAAATCATAACTACCCCCTGAACTATAGAAATCATTTATACCTATTTTAATAAGAGGTGGTTTATTTTTTACCTCAGACATTTCTTCTGCAATAGAACTAGAGAGACCGCCGATTACATTATGCTCCTCTACAGATACGATTAATTTCTTATTAAAAAAAATTTCATTCAGTTTTTTCTTATCCAAAGGTTTGATAGTGTGCATATTTATTACTTCTACAGAAATTCCCTTTGTTTCTAAAAATTTAGCTGTATCCAAACATTCCGCAATAATTGATCCGTTTGAAATTATTGAAATATCAGATCCATTTTTTAAGGTAATAGATTCTCCAATTTTAAAGTCATAGTCCTCATTATATATCTGTCTCGTATTTGATGAACCTGTAAGTCTTATATATACTGATCTATCGTAATTTAGTGAGGCTTCAGTTGCTTTAATAACTTCTGTTGGATCAGAGGGGCAAACTATTGAAATATTGGGAATAGATCTTAATAGCGAGACATCTTCAATTGAACAATGTGTAAATCCAAGAGGTCCCAAAACTAATCCACTTGCTAAACCTACCATAACAACTTTTATTTTCATGTAACCCAACATAACCTTTATCTGCTCTGAGCATCTGAGTGTCTGGAACGGTGAAAAAGTTGTTGTGATTACTTTATGTCCTTCACTTGCCATTCCAGCAGCAATACCAATCATATTTTGTTCAGCGATACCAACATCTACGTAATTATCTTTAAAATTTTTTCTAAATCTATCCAATCCAGCTGAAGTTGATACATCGGCTGTAACAACAATTAAATCTTTGTGTTTCTTAATTATTTCCAGCATACCTAAACCAAATACAGCCCTTTGACCCAGTTTAGACCAAAGTTTAAAACTATTTGTATTGTAAAATTTATTCATTTAAGTCTTTAACACCATCTTCATATTGTTGTTTCGATATCATAGAGTGATGCCAAGCATTATTTTCTTCTGCAATTTTTAAACCCTTACCCTTTATAGTTTTTGCAACTATTAACTTTGGTTTATTTGATACAATTGACAATGCATTATCTATTTCATTAATATTGTGTCCATCAATCTCATAAACATCCCAATTGAAACTTTTCCATTTTTCGGCAATATTTGAATTTTTCATAATTTGTTCGTTTGTTCCAGTTTGTTGAAAACCGTTGTTATCAATAATACATGTTAAATTATCAAGGTTAAAATTTACTGCACTCATAGCACTTTCCCAAATAGACCCCTCATTACATTCTCCATCTCCAAGTAAAACATAAACATTATTTTCTTTTTTTTTGTTCTTGAAAGAGAGAGCAACACCAATACCTAAAGATAGTCCCATACCTAAACTTCCCGTTGAAAATTCTATTCCAATTTCCTTATTAATAACTGGATGTCCCAGAAGTCTACTTTCATTTTTTTCGAATGTTTGAATCTCCTCTGGCTTAATTAAACCAAGCTCAACTAGACAAGAATATAATGCTAGACAGGCATGACCTTTGCTTAAAATGAATCTATCTCTCTTATCTAATCCACTTTCAACTATTTTTATATATTTTTTATATAAAACTCCCATTATATCTGCACAAGACAATGCTCCTCCTATGTGAGCACTATCAGAACCAGCGGCTAGCGAGAATTTCAATATATTAATTCTGACTTTTTTTATAAATTCATCAAAATGTTTTCTTTGTTCAATCACAATTACATTCCTCCATCAATTCTTAACGTTTGACCGTTAATATAGCTTGATTGATCTGAAATCAGAAATAGTACAATTTTAGCTATTTCATCAGGTTCAGCAAATCTATTCAATGATATTTTTTTTTTTACCTCATCTAAAATTTTAATATTAGTATTATCATGAAGCATTTTGGTATTTACTAATCCAGGTGCAATATTATTTACTCTGATATTAAAATTCTTCAATTCCTTTGACAACGAGCACCCAAATGAAATAAGTGCAGCTTTCGAATTTGAATAAGCTATTCTTCCTTCATCATTTTCAATACCTGAAGTAGAGCAAATATTTATTATATTCCCAGACTTAGCTTTAATCATTTTTTTTGAAATTTCTTGAGTGATTTTTAAAACAGAGAAATAATTTATTTGAAATATATCTTTTGCTTTCTTTATTGAGGTCATTAAAAATGGCAGCACAAGAATAGATGCAGAATTATTGATTAAAACATCAATCTTGTCATGTTTTATTTTAATATCATTTAGAACACTGTTTAAATCATTATCAACTAAAAAATCGCATTTATATTTATGTGTTTGTATTTTTTTTTTTTTAAAATATTTAATAAATTAGTAAATTCATCATTTTCTTTTCTATATAGTAAAATTAACTCACAATTTATTTCAGCCAGTCGTTTACATATGCCAATTCCTATTCCTCCAGTAGCTCCTGTTAACAAAATTTTTAATTTATTTTCCATTTTTTATTTTCACAAGTCTTTGAAAGTTATTAACACTATAATTTTTTTTTATATTACTTAATATTGTTGTTGATATTCCAATTACACAATTATCGCCAATTGTAATATTATTATTTGTTATTGCAGAAGTACCAAACTTAACTTTATTTCCAATTTTTGAATTACCATTTATTATAACATTAGGCATAAGTGAGCAATATCTACCTATTTCTACTCCATGTCCAATTTGTGATCCATAACAAATTAATGTTCCAATGTTTAATTTGATGTCATAACTTAAATTAACATTTTTAAAAATTATTGTACCATGTGAAATTTTAGAGTTTTTAATATCAACATCAGGATGTATAAGTGAGATTATTTTTATTTTCTTTTTTTTTAAAACTTTAAAAATTTTTTCTTTTTTTTTTGGATCCATAACTGCACAAACTGCATAAAAAGACCTGAACGGTATATCTGAAATATTTTTATAATTTTTTTCTTTATTTATTAAAGTGGATTTATATGGATCACAAAATCCTAAAAAATCATAAACTTTTTTCTTTTTATTAATAACATTAATCAAATCTAGAACTTCAAATCCTAAACCTCCAGCACCAAATATAACGATCTTATATTTTGCCATACTAAAAAATATTTAGACAAAATCTTCTTTTTGAAAAATTTCCTCAGCGTTTGCGGGTTTAAAAATAGATTGTCCTTGTTTTGTCATAAATTTTCTTATGAAACTTTTATCTTCTCCAGCTAAACATAAATCACTATGATTTCTAAAATGTTTAATGCTAAATCCAAAATCAACAATTTCTTTTAATGATTGTTTAAATATATTTCCTATTTTAATATGAACATAAGGGCAGACCAAAACATCTCCAATAGGCGTGATATAAAGTCTGTTTACTGTTGTGCAACCAAGTATTCCCTCATGAGTTTTGTCAAATGGGTTCCATATGTTTCTAACTAAGTTTTTGTAATCTTTTCTAATTTTTCTTAAATATTCTCTGTCTTTATCATCACAGATAATTTCCTCAGCCTTTTGCCACATACCTGCTGGTACAGCAACATTTAGCAAAGTTCTATATTTTTGCTGTTTTGAATAATCTAGTAGTTGTTTAAGATGATCAGTATGTGCATTGTAGTGTCCAACTGTGATATTTAAATAAGGATCAATTCCAGCTTTTTGTACATGCTTAAGTCCTTCCATTGCACGTCTCCAAGAGTCTTTTCTACCCCTTATTTCATCGTGAATTTTTTCGTCCATACTATCAATGCTTACTGAGACCCTGCTAACTTTTGCTTCAGCTAATCTATGAGCCATTTCCTCATCCAAATGATAGCCATTTGTAGTAAGATATAAGTAAAATCTTTCAGGTTTTATTGCTTCAAGAACTTTAAATAATTTTTTTGGTTGGAGTAAAAGTTCCCCTCCCTGAAGGTCAAACTCAAAATATCCTAACTCATCTGCTTCGTCTGCTAATTTTGCAATAGCATCATAATCTAAATATTCTTTGACATGATCACCTTTAGGCGAATTAGTAAAACAATATTTGCATCTAAGATTACAAGCATTATTGAAATTTAAATCAATTCCTCTTGTTTTAGTTCCAACTTTTCCATCGTTATATTGAACGTAATCATAAAAATCTTTCAATTTTTTTACTAATCTGGGTTTATTTAGCAATGAGGAAGCTATAGGCATATTATGTTACTTTATACTTTAATAAATCGTCTTTCAATAGTATATCAAAGTGGGCTTGGCAAGTAATTTCATCATCAACATAGGCAATTCCTTCGCACATTCCTATACCTCTTTTCCATGTTAATAACTTTGTTTTCATAACAAAATTTTTATTTGGAATAACTTTTTTTTTAAATTTTAAATTTTTCGCTCCCAATAAATATACAATTTTACCTTTATTGTTTGGCAAAGTTAAAATCGTAAGTGCGCTCAGCTGCACTAACGCCTCAACCTGTAACATGCCAGGCATGTTTGGATCTTCTGGCCAGTGTACTTTGAAGAACCACTCATCTTCATGAAGATATTTTTCTCCATCAGCGCTTTTTCCAGGCACTATCTTTGTAGCTTTATCTATAAATAAATATGGATCTCTATTTTTTTGATATTCTAATATACCGTTTTTATCTAATTCCATTTTTCACTCATAATTTATTTTTCTAGATAAAGAATGGTATAAGTCATATCCATCCCAAATTAAACCAATATTAAAAGCTGATCCAAAAGGAACAATTCTATCTATACCAATCAAATTTTTATCTATCACAAAATTTAATAATTTGTATTTATCTAAACCAAAATAAGTAAGAGTTTGAAATTTAGGATTAACAATACTCACAATTTCATTTAATGTTTTAATATCTTTTTCAAAAAAGAAACCAAACTTACCTCTTAAATCCTCAACATTTTTTGGAAACTTATTTATTTTTATAATATGTAAATAATTTTCGTATTTTTTATAATTTGATACATAATTTTTGGACAAAAATTTATTTTGTAAAACAAATTTTTCATAAGCTATAAATTTATCTATTTCAAATTTTTTTTTTACATATCTGTATAGTTCATCCCAAAATTTTTTTTTTATATTAGTATCTTTTTTTCCGTACCAAAGTATTAAATGTGGAGTTGAGCAACCATTTTGATCGAATAAATATGTATCATTGAAAAATTTTTTAATAATAATTTTTTTGTTTTTATTAAAATCATCCTTCAGACTTTTTGTATTTATAACCGAAATTGAATACCTGTCAGAAAAATTAACGTCTATGCATCTTGGATTTGTCTCAATTTTTTTAAAAGTTTCAATCGTATTATCTCCACCCCAAATAATTCTACTATTGGCGTATAAAGATAGATAATTAATAATTTCATTATTTCTCTCACATCTAAAAAAAATATTGCCCAGTTTTATAAAACTATAATTTTGATCTAATAAAATTTTATTTAAAATTTTAAAAAAAATTATTATTTGTGAATATTTTTTTGATGGAATTTTTACTACATTATTATTTCCTGTTATAAGGCCAAATATAAATGAATATAAACATGTTATTGGAACATTTGATGGTGTTATATGAAGAACAACACCTCTACCAATTGAATTATTAATGTTTGAATATTTTAATGATAATTGTTCTATGTTGGATCTTCTACACCAATAAGCAAATGTAATAAGATCATCGTAATCCCTCGTTTCTTTATTTTTAAAAAGTTCTTTAGATAAATTGTCTATAAAATCTAATATTCTTTTGTCGAAAGGTCTTTTTACTGAATTTTTAAGTGTTTTATTGTTATAAACAAAATCTACATTTTTAAATTTATGTAATTGTATCACTACAACCTCTTATTTCTGATCTTTCAATTCTTCCAGTAACTTTAAAATATTTACCTTTTCTTCCGCATGGGCAATCATCTTCACCAATTATCATTCCTAAGTCCTCTGTTAAAAGGCTATGACCCGGATAACTCTTTGGTAATATCGACAATGATTGAATAAAGCCTAATTTATTCTTGCCTAGTTTTTTGAAATTCATATCTCTTATGATTATTTCTGAATAATTTGATACATGAAATCTTTCACCAATCTCACACTCCATGTAAATTGATCCAGTTTGTTCAACCATACCATAATAATTATGTATTTTATTTAATTTAAATTTTTTTTTTATTGAGTCATTAAAAGTTTTGTTTGAAACTTTTTTGTCTGCCAATTTTTTCCATCCACCACCATGAATTAATATGGAATTTTCGAAATTAATAGGGTTTAAATTTAAAAAAAAATATTTCCAAATCATGTATGTGAAGCCAAAAATTAGAAAATTTGATGATTTATGTTTTTTTAAAAATTTTTTTAATCCTATTTGGTCAATACTTAAATTATCATTTAACAGGTAAAAATAATCCGATCCAAAAATTGAAAAACCTTTTATCGCAGCGCTACTTGCATTCATAATATTCCTACTATTTTTATGGCTTTTTCTCTCAATTATAATCATTGGTAATCTTTTGTTTCCTATGAAATTATTTACAATATTTATCAAAGATTTAGTTTGACTTAAGGCTGTAAATTTATCTAAAAATATTTTGGATACATTTTGATTGCTAGTTCCTGAAGAATTTAATTTTCTGTGGATTCTTTCTTCATTGACACTCTTTAAATCTAAATTTTTAAAAATTGATGTTGGAATAAAATTAAAGTCTTCAATTTTGCTTATACTACTATGTATGGTTTTTCTGACGATATTTTTATATTCCTCACAATTTCTCGTATGATATTTTTCTAAATTACTTATATTTTTAAAAAAGAATTTCTCTTTTTTTTTCTTTGTGAGTCCAAATGGATTTGAGTCATGAATGAAATCTTTATACATTTTTTTCAGAATAGTTTTTCTTACCCGATGGCAGTAATGGAATATCTTTTACATTTTTTAATTTAATATATCTTAAATTAAGTTTTTTAAATTTTTTTAAAATTGCTAATATTTTTTTGTTATTTTTTTCATTTTCGTAAATTATATTTAATAATTCACCTTTGCCGATACAAGCACATTTAATTTTATTTTTCTCTATTATTCTTTCTAAGTAGTCTAAATCAACTCTATGGCCGTCTATTTTTAAAAATCTCCCCTTTCTGCCAGATATTATAATATTATTTGAATTGTCTCTGTAGGCTAGGTCGCCCGTAAATAATAATTTTAT
>MDTB01167679.1_pt1 | contig 11225 bp, 8 predicted proteins | sample 811161 | NCBI WGS metagenome assembly MDTB01 (sample SAMN05326650, study PRJNA326480) | marine metagenome | isolation source: seawater | place: Mediterranean Sea | collected 2009
CCGACTTCAATAACATCTCCCCAGCTTGAGTACAAGCTTCCTATTTTCTTAGGTAATAATATTCTATCACCCTCCCTAAATGGTCTATCCACCATAAGGAAGACACCTGCAATAATATTCTCAATAGTATCTTGAGCAGCAAAAGCCATTGCCAGCCCCACGATACCAAGTGCAGCAACAATACCAGCCACATTAATTCCTAATTCATTTGCAGCAGTTAGAAATATCACAATCCAAAGTGTCACACTAACAACTCTAAAAAGAAAATTTTCGATACCTTCATCTATATAATTATATTTTTCAAATAGTTGTTTTACATATCTTAAAACGAATCTTACCAAAGGAATTCCAATAATGATAGTCAACAGTGCAGCGATAGGCCCAAAGTTCACTATGTCTGTAGCACATTCTATGCTAGGCTCCAAATCATCAGGTAGATTTGTTAGACAGCTCATAATTATATTGTAATTCTTGCAGTATAAAACATCTTGTGTTTAAGATGGTCTTTAAATTATACGGCTGTTAAAGGTAGATAGCCATGGATGTTTCGAAGTACAGAAAAGATTTTCCAATCCTAAATTTAGACGATTCTCCAGTCTATTTAGATAGTGCTTGTATGACTCTAAGGCCACAGACAGTTATCGATGCCATAGCGGATTATTACACTAATTATCCTGCATGTGGAGGTCGTTCAGTTCATAAATTAAGTTGGCAAGTGACAGAAAATTTTGAAATGGCTCGCGATCAGATTCGTAGATTTATGGGAGCTGAAAAATCAACTGAGATTGTATTCACGAAAAATGCTACTGAAGGTATGAACATTGTTGCAAATGGTCTTAATCTTAAGAAAGGAGATAAAGTCTTAACATCAGATAAAGAGCACAATGCTAACGTAGTTCCGTGGCATCATCTTGCAAAATACAAAGGAATAAAGTATGACGTTTTGCCAGCTAAGGATAATTATTTTTTCGATATTGAAGCATTAAAAGAGACTCTTACCTCCGATACAAAAATATTTAGTTTTGTGCACAGTTCAAATTTAGATGGCCATTCAAATCCAGCTAAAGAGATAATAGAAATTTGTCATGATAAGGGCGTTAGAGTAATGATGGATGCAGCTCAGTCTGCTCCGCACAAGGAAGTAAATGTAGTTGATTTAGATGTTGATTTTGCTGCAGTTAGTGCTCATAAATTTTGTGGACCTAGTGGTATGGGTGCATTGTATGGGAAGTATGAAGAGTTAGAGAAATTGATTCCAACGTATGTTGGTGGATCTACGGTAATAAATTCCACCTATGAGGATTACAAGTTGCTACCTCCTCCTTCTTGTTTTGAGCCAGGACTACAAGATTATGCAGGAGCCATAGGGGCCGGTGTAGCTGCAGATTATGTTATGGAGGTAGGCCGTGACAATATTAAAGAGCATGAGAATAAGTTGAACAAATTAATGTCTAATAAGTTAAAAGATATTGATTCAATTTCTATTGTGGGGCCAGAAGATGTATCTCAGAGAGGTGGGATATTTTCATTTAATATTGATGGCTGGGATCCAACTGAAATAGCTATGCATCTTGATGAGGAATACAATATTGCCATACGAAGTGGTATGCACTGTGTACATTCATGGTTTAATTCAAGGAGTATTGAAGGAACTGCAAGAGCTAGTGTTTATTTGTATAATAATGAAGCTGACGTCATAAAGTTCACAGACGCAATTGAAGATACAATTGGCAGTTAGTTAATGATAGACTATCCTTTAGCAGATTCAGAATCTGAGTTAAATATTGGAAAAGTAAGATATTCTCTTATAAATTTCCCAAATTATCGTTATATTCCAGGTATTCACCCTCATCCAATAAACAGTCCAGAAGGTCATAGTTTTGGTGCAGAAGAACCAGAGATTGATTCGTGGGATTCGGACGAATGGGCTGAAAATGAGGATTACTTGTTTGGTGTAGACCTTTACAATTATCATTACTATTGGGAAGCTCACGAGGCTTGGGAAGGTCTATGGACCTCAGCTGTAAGAAACAGTAGCGAACATCGCTTTTTGCAGGGTTTGATTAAGTGTGGAGCTGCTCTTCTGAAAGTTAGAATGGCAAAGTACGCAATTCAAGATTTGATAGGCGCTAGGACTTTGTCTAAATCAGGTATTGATCTATTAAATCGCGCAGGAGTTGAGCAATTTATGGGTCTTAATGTTTCTCTTTTTATTCAAGATTATCAAGAATTTATTAACCCAATATATGATGATACTATTCCAAAGATTGATAGCCAGACTCCTCGAATCGAACTTATTTTTTAACCATTGGGCGGCTAGATCCACATTCAGGACATAGCTGACTGTCATCTTCATATTTGTATTTACAGGCAGGACATTCATCAGCTAACTTTCTTTCCCCTTTGATTAAAGATTTATTTTTCTCAGCAGTCACTAGAGTAATTTCACCTTTTTCATTCTTAGCAATTTCATATCGTCCAGAGCCTCCCATTTTCATTAATACTTCAGGTGGAAAAGATACAGTTCCCAGTTCATCAACAATTAATTCTCTTGTACCCTCTAAATCATCAACATCAAGATTAGTTCCATGCTCAGCTACAAATCTTCCGTCACGCAACTCAAGACTGCGGTCGCAGAAGGCAGCAACTTCATCACTATGAGTCACGATTAAGAACGCAACACCTTTATCTTTGTGAAGTTTTCCAAACAACTCTAAAACTTCTCTGCTGGTAATAGGGTCAAGGGCTCCAGTAGGCTCATCTGCTAAAATTAACTTAGGATTAGTAACTAAAGCTCGTGCAATAGCAACTCTCTGCTGCTCGCCACCGGAAAGAGTTTCAGGCATACTGTTGATGCGGTCTTCTAACCCAAGTTCAACTAATATTTCTTTGGCTTTACTTTTTGCTTCAGATGGTCTTACATCCTTGTGTCGTAAAGCTTGGGCAACATTATCAATTGCACTTAAATCAGGAAGGAGATTACCTTCTTGAAAGATAAATGAGACGGTATCTTGACGCATTTTAACTAACTCAATACCAGTTCTTCTTGTTGTTGAGATTCCATTTAGAATGACGCCGCCAGCAGAAGGCTTCATCAGAACTCCTAGACATTTTAGCAAAGTAGATTTTCCTGATCCAGAAGGTCCTACAATTGCGACGGCTTCTCCCTTTTTAACAGATACATTTAATCCTCTTAGTGCTACAACATTCCCATCCTCGGCAGTTGATGAATAAACATGATACAATGCTATAGCTTGAAGAATTGCGTCATTATCTATTCTATCGTCAATCATTTTTTCTGAGAATTTTAGAGCCTCGACTTCTTCATTGGAATCATTTTTCTCTTTTCCTTGACCAGTAGTGTGTTCGAATAGTTCTTCAGCCATTTTATTCTCCCTTAAGCACTACGGCTAAATCGGCTCGTAAGGCTCTCCTAGTAGTCAATACCAAGGCTATGACCACTACAGTCATAACTCCTAAGGTAACTTGCGTAATAACCCACCAAGGCCATTGTAATATTCTACTGATTACAGCTTCTTCTCCAGTTCCTGAGAATAGCTGGAATAAGAAACCAAATATGTTGAAAAATCCATTGAAAGCAAGTGATAATCCCATACCCAAGATGATTCCTAAAATCATTGAAAAGAAAACGATTGATAATATTTCGAAAAGTACTAATCTAATTATTTGATTCGGACTTGCTCCAATTGCTTGTAAAATAGCTAGTTCTTTCTTCTTTTGATTGAGAACGAGTGATAAGAAAACAAATGCTGATGCAATTGCGGCAGCACTTGCTACGATGTATTGCAGTGTAAACAGTCCCTGAGTACCAAATATAATTCCTCCATTTCTCTCAACATTTTCATGCGAAGTTTCCCAGTCATCGGCCCCTTCAAATCTTGAGTCTGCAGCTATCAATAGTGCTAACACTTGTAGATCATCGTTATTCAATCCGTCTATGTCTACAATCCATGTTGTTGCCCTTAGATTATCTACTTCTTGATTTCCTACTAAATTTCGATAAGCTTGTTCATTAATTATCAAATGGTTGTTCATTTCATTGGTTGCTACGCCAGGTATGAATTCGTGAATTCCAATATATCTTATCGAGGTTTGGTAAGGAGTTATTTGTATGTCAAAAGTGGCCGGAAAGAAAACTGGAGCCAGAAGAGGTGTAGGCTCTTCACTAAATCCAGTGATACAATTGTTGGTTTCATTTTGAGCAGTTCCATCAGGACATATAGCTCCATTAAGATTTAAATTTGATAAATTAATGACACCATATTCGAAAGCCCCCGTTAGATTTGCATTAGTTAGGTCTATGTTTTCTATATTCTGTGGAGACATACCAAAAATAGTATTTGTTAAATCAGCTCCAGCAAAGTTTGCACCTCTTAAGTCAACATTAAAGAATAATGACTCACTTAAGTCTACATTCGCAAAATTTGCTTCAGATAAATTAGTATTTGAGAAGTCAGTTCGTGTAAAATTACGATTAGTTAAATCTTGACCAGATAAGTCTAGATTAGACCAGTTTCGTTCCATAAGTCCTATGTATTCTTCAAGTGCCTCCTCAGGATCGATAGTCGAGTTTGGATCTATGTTTCTTAAGATAATCTCAGTTTTTTCCCAAGTAAAATTCATTACTTCAGATTCTTTATCGCCCTCTTTGTATAACTTATCTGCAGGATCTCCGAATCTACCTGAACCTTCTAAATCAAGTGAAAATGCCATATCAGGTCCTGCTGAGAACCCTCCATTTTCATACTCGGCTATAGCTTCTGAGATATCTTTACCAGGAATTGCTTGAGGAAACCATTTCAGCAGATTTTTGCTACCATTCATCAAGACGTAGGCATTAGCGTCAGTGCCATCTTCAGATTCTAGAGAAATCATGGGCACAGTCAAAGCATTAGCAGTAATATCCTTAGAACTCAGATTTACTACAGCTTCTTCAATTTCAACCGAAGTCATTGGTTCTGTAGAGTAAATCTTGATATCGCTTCCTACTTGCAAATCAGCAGTACGTTCGTCAACGAGTGATCCCGTGTATCCTTGTACAGCTGCAAGAGTGACAATTGATAGAGTCAAAAGCATGATAAGAGAGAGTCTTGTTGTAGATTCACTAGAACCTGTGTTCTGCAGACCACGCTTTACATCTGAAAGCAATGGTGTTCTCTTAAAGAAGAAAAGCATTATTTTAGGCCCATAAGCTCCAAGTCTAGAAAGTAGCAGAGCGCCTCCTATCCAAAGCATGAAAGGTCCGAAAATATTGATTAAACCACCTAAGAACCAGTTACTGATTATTCCGCTTCCTCCAGTTGTTAGTTCTTGATACGTATCTATAGCACCTAAAGTGCCTATAAAGAGCATGATAACGTGAAGCCAGGTTCTCGGTTTGCCGGCTTGGGCGGTTTTCTTTACACCTTCATCAATTTCCATTTCAAGGAATGTCTTAGTTCTCGTTCTTCCAAATAGTAATGCTAAACCAAGAGTAGCTAATATTGTAAATAATGTGGATCCAAAACTGAGAACTGGATTAATGTCAACATCTAAACTTTCAAATTGCATAAAACCCACACTTGAAAGTATGATAGGAACTGAAAAGAATGCTAAAATATATCCTCCAACCCAAGCAACGGAAGAGATAACAAAGAGTTCAAACAGGACCATACCTTTCAATTTGTCGGCAGTTGCTCCAATTGATCTATGGATACTTATTTCCCTTCTTCTCTGTTCTAATGAAAGCTCTAATCCATAAATCAGTAAGTAAAGTGAAAGAATAACTACTGGAATCATTAAAATGTAATCAAAAACTTGCACAAATCCCAAAACAAACTCAAGCCATAGTATTGTTCCACTAATAATATCAACGTAAAATATTTTCACATTACCATTATCGTAGGTTTGTTTTTGCATATCATTTGATGTTGCATCTAACCAGTTTTCAGCTGCAGATATGGATGAGGTTGGTAGTAAACTCCTATCTACGGTGATACCCAAGTAAACATGATCTTTATCTATCAATGTAATCTGTTGTTCATCACTCAATAGGGTCCATGTAGTGTAAATTGGATTGGCTGCAAGTACTGGATTTCCCTGAGGCCACGGCTCATAAACTCCGAGTATTGTAACATTATCTAATGTCATTTTCACTTGACAATACATTAGTCTGTACTCTTCACCTTCTATTATTTCACCGGGACAATCTTCATCTTCCATTGCTCCAGGGAGGCTCCTTTCGTAGGTGTATGTGAAGGTCAAAGAATTCAAATTATCACCCACTTCAGCACCTGCTGCCGATGCTATGTCTAAAGGAATGTAAATTCCTCTTTGGTTGTTAACTTCCTCGTGTGTTTCCCATTCACCCATTTCGTAGATTATATTCTCGGATAAACGTTCTGCAAGTACTCCATCAAAAGCTTCAGGACCTAGGAAAGAAATGGCTCTTACATTTACAACTGGAGGCCCAGTCGTGTATTCGTAATCCCACAAATCCTCAGTATTCCATTTTCGGTCGACATTAGAAGATTCAATATTATCCATAAACAATGGGGAAGCGTAAAATGCAGCATCATTCCCCCAACTAATTTCACTGTGAAGCCCACTTTTACCCAATACTAGGGTACAGTCATTGAATTCCTCTCTCAGAATAACCTCATCACACATTTGTTGCAATACTGCAGTATCATTAGTCCAGCCGCTGGCTCCTTGTTCAGGAGCTGATTTAAATTCAATTTTTGAATCAAAAACAGTTTGCTCAATTGATTCTTCAAGGAAGGCTTGTGAAAGTCCTACTCCGTAAATTAGAACAAGTGTAATAACTAAACTTGCTAGGAAAACCCCTGCAAATACTGCCAAACCTCTTTCTTTGTCTCTCCAAGATGTAAGTGCTGCAATTCTTAAATTATCGGGTAAATCTAATAGTCTTTTTCTCCATACATAGGGAGAGAATAACCATGAAGTCCAAGAAGTTTCTAAGGCACTCATTCTTTGTCCTCCTTATCATCAATACCCCATGCAGATTTTATGTCACTAGCAGCTACTACTCCATCCTTCAATAGTAACATTCTATCTGCTTGGCTTGCAAGATTTGGGTCGTGTGTGACCATCAAAACCGAAATAGGGCTGGTTCCTTTCCTTAATAATTTAAATAATTTCATAATGTCATTTCCACTTTCAGCATCTAGATTTCCAGTTGGTTCGTCGGCTAGTAATAATGGCCTTGATCCGGCAATTGCACGAGCAACGGCAACTCTTTGTCTTTGTCCACCAGATAACTGTTCAGCACCGAATTCTATCCTATCTCCTAATCCCACAGTTGTTAGGGCAGCTTTGGCTTTCTCTTCAGCAAGTGACTGTTCTGTTCCTGAAATCTCAAGAGCCATTGCAACATTATCAAGGGCAGTTAGATGTTCTACTAAATGGAAATCTTGAAATATCCACCCTACTCCATTCCTTCTTACGTCAACAACTTTGTTAGGAGTTTTAGTACCATATTCAAATGATTCCTCTGTAGAGCTCGAAAGTTCTATATTTCCTGAATCAGCAGGTAGTAATCCTCCAATTATATTTAACAGAGTAGATTTTCCACAACCTGACGGTCCCATTAGCGCTACTAATTCACCTTTTTTTATCTTTAAATTAACACCTTTGAGAACTTCTATTCTTGTGTCGAAAGTTTTTGAACCAAATCCTTTGTTCAAATCTTTAACTTCTAGCATTGCCATATTCCACTCCCTATTTTCGTCTATATAAGTATAGTAACAGAGTGCCTAACGTCACCTATTTTTAATCTTTTCAGTATAACTATTGATAGCTTCTTTCATTGATATTCTTCCTATCAATATTTCATAAGCTAATTCTTTATCAATCGTTACTAAACCTTTTGAAATTCTTCTCGATTCTTGTTGAATCCATGCCACTTCTCCTTCCTTAGGTTCATACTTTTGTTCGGCATTTATTTCTCCCTTCCTAAGTGCAATTCGTGTTGCTGCTTTTGTATGACTACCGCTACCACTATTTTGTTCATCAACTAATTGAATAATGCTAGAATAATTTTTTAGTGCGTCTAAAATTCTTGTTCTTTCAGGTGGTGAGCCAGTTCCAATCTTTATTGTTTCTATTCCAATTTCCAGATTCATAGAATCAACAATTGTAGCTAATTCCCTTACATTGTCATATGCACTCATGAACAAAATTCTATTTGATCCTATTACTGATAATCCAGTAACTCCTCCAGGATCTATTCCAATCACTAAATTGGAACAATTATATATTTTACATCTTATTCTGAGTTCTAATATATCTAAATTATCAGGTTGTATTTGAGGTAATTCACAATTTCGAATTTTGTTTTTTGAAATAAGTGCATGGTATTCATCATTTAATTTCGAAATATCATCTATGTGGCGAAGTTTGATGTTCTTATCTTTTATTTTATTTGTTATTCTATTCAGTAATGCGAAATCTTTAGTGTATAATCCAATTATCAAGGCTTAATCCATTCTATACTAAGCCAGTTCTTTTTGTATGATAGTACAATAATCTTATTCACTCCATGACCAACACGTACCATTCTTGCTATATCTAGCCAATTGATTCCTTCTCTAACTACATGTATTAACCAAGGAGCATGTTTAGATTCATAATCGTAGACTCTGTAATGAGTTCCGAATTTAAGACCTGAATTAAGCTGATATCCCTTGTCGATTAATTCTTTTACTTCTTCATCATCAATTGTACTATTTTGACCTTCTTTCATTTTTGTATTTGGCCATTCAATATTTTTTATTACATAATATACAACATCTTTATCGGAATCAATAATGCCAATTTGCACTCTTCTTTCTAATCCTTTACCTAATTCTTCAAAAATGTTAGTAAAATCTATTTCATCATCAAATTTCTTTGGTAATACTATGGCCGAGGCCTGTCCCTTAGTCTCTGTTTTTCTATCATAAACTCTTAGGTCCAAATCATCTACTTTGACCACTAGTCCACGATCTTTTAAATCCTTGTAAACGATAAAATTGTCGTTTTGGAATTTTTCTCTCTCCTTGTCAGATAATTCAATATCCTTTCTGTAATCGCAATATAGAGCTTCTTCGGGATGCAAGAGCAAATACCCTTTTTCCTGTGGAGTTCCAGTCTTCCCTTTATTGTAAATTTGTGCAGCTAGCCTTTCGTTAGTAATCAAAATTCCCTTATCATTGAGTTCGTAAGTCAGGCCTTCACCTCGTTGATAATTTTAACTTTACCTGCATCTCTGAGCATTTTGGCGTTGTATATAGGTATTATTTCTTTATTGCTATTTTTTAAGGTGTAATTTTTAGCATCCATACCTGTAAAAGTTGGTAAATCTTCAAGAACTTCAACTTCTATGTATTCTTCAGGTATTTCTTTTTTCTCTACAATGTCTTGTTTAATTGTAATCTCTTCTTTTACTATTGGTTCTTCAACCTTTGGTTTAACCTCTTTTTCTTTTGCCTTTTCTTTAGGCTTAGGTGCATTAGAAAGAGGTTTTGCAATTTCACCTAATAGTGTTCTCTTTCTGTGTGTTTCTATAACTTCACAAAGTGAGGTTAAATATTCGTTTTCTTGGTCATGAACATTTTCAGTATTTGGGTTTTGTCCATTAATCTTTTCTCTTGCTAAGTCAGTTAATTTTCTTTCCCTATGTTTATGCAGTTCTAGTTTCATATCAGAGAATTTTCTTATATCAGTATTTGCCTTACTAACTTTCTGGGCATTGTCTTTTGATTTTTCTATAAATTCTCTCATACTAGATTCCAATTTGTCCATTCTGGAGTAAAAATTACTCGGTAAGCTAGTCAAACGACCTTCTCTTCTTTCTTTGAAAGTTTGCACTCTTAAATCTCTTAAAGTCATTAAATCATCTGACATTATTTTCGCATTGAAAAGGTTGTTAAGAACGTTTGCCATAATCAAAAGCTTTTAACCAATAGTCTTAACTGTGTCATTAATGAAAAAGTGCCCAGTCTGTGCAGTAGATGTCGAAGACAATGCACCCTTTTGTAATATTTGTGGTGTAAACCTAGCCGGAGCTAAAGATGTGGGTCCGTCTGAAGTTGAGACTCCTGTTAGCAAATCTAAAGGAAAGGCTAAGTCTACTAAGTCGGCACCAGCTCTTGTTAAATCTAGACCAAGTTTCTATCTTCCAGCTTTACAATTTTTAATTGCTGTAGCACTTTTAGGTCTAGTTTTGTATTATACTACTGGGGACGTGCCTCATATCAATGCTGAATCAAGTTCAGGTAGTCTAATGAATGGTACTGTAGAAGTTTTAGATGACAATAATACATTTTCAGATAAACCTCATATTTGTGCAGGTTGGTCTAATCCTTATGTTCGAAATAACCCCGATGGATGTCCCTTAGTTTTAGATAACAATGGCGATAATTTTGATACCACGGGTTTCAATGTTGATGATCATCAATACCAATCTGTAATGGCTCTCATGGGTCTTTTGGCAATATGTATCTTTGTCCAATCTCGCAGAATAAATGATAGCAACATCATGGCTCCTCTAATTTTATGCATTTTGGTTATGGCTCTCGTTTATCTGTATGTTGGAGGTGGTTATTCATCTATAAACGAAGATAAATTAACCGAGGTTAATGCAGATTATCCAGAAAGTGCCTTAGATAGTCTTTATTCGAGTATAGGGGCTACTGCAGCATTGATAATTATAATTGTATCATATATTGTATTTTTGTATGCAGTTACAGGTAAAGATATCAGTGAAGCGCCATTGAGTACTATTTATGCATTCATAGGTGCCGGTTCGCTTGTATTTTCTGCTTTACATCATAATTGGGTTCGAGGTCCGTGGGAATCATGTAGTAAGGCAGTGGCAGACAATGACATAGATTTCAAGGCAGCTTGTGGAGATGTTGGCGGAGATTCTGTAACCGTTTATGTTAATCTTCAAGCGGGTGAAATGCTTGTAATGATGTTTGGAATTTTATTCCTATTTATGGGAATTGCAGGATACATTTTACAGACAGTAAGACTAAAAGATATGGAAGAAGCAAAATATTTCTTCTTTATTTTATTCGGTTTAGGATTCCAGTATGCAGTATTATTGTGGAATTTGTTGCGTAATGGTGCTAATTTCTACTTTGAACAAGGTGATTGGATTCTAACAGTTTTATTTATGGTGATTACATTCCTGGGAGTCTATTTATTCTATAGGAAAAGAA
>MDTB01014707.1_pt1 | contig 11224 bp, 13 predicted proteins | sample 811161 | NCBI WGS metagenome assembly MDTB01 (sample SAMN05326650, study PRJNA326480) | marine metagenome | isolation source: seawater | place: Mediterranean Sea | collected 2009
ATTCATCGCGATTAAAATCTTTGATTTCAGTTGACCTGTGTGGTTTCCAGTTTTTTAGATGTTGAACTGCTTCAAACATCTCTTCTACTCCACGTAAGGCCATGTCTCTTATGTGCTGCTGTGACATCCTGTCAGACAGATCAACTGGCCAGTCCGGGCTTGTATGAGGCTTACTCTCCTTCAGGGAGAGCATAAAGTCTTCGCGTAACTTAAAAATATGCGTCAGTCTATCCATGGTCTATCCTCTACCACTCATCGACATCGTCGTCGTCGTCGAAGTTGACCGCATCGAATTCATCATCTGGATCTTTTGGTTCATCTTCAATCGCTTCTTCACTGTCATAATCATCAGACTCAGCCACTTCTGGAACTGGAATGGTAAACTGAGCGTAGTTTTTATCATGAATATTTTCTATGTTTTCTCTAAAACCAGCTTCTTGCTCAGGCGTTACCCACCCTCCATCGACTGTCTGTTGAAGTGCTTGCTTCATCTCTGTGATAGTATCTTCCTTAATCATTTCTTCCAGCGACTTTTCAAATCTGTCTAAATAATCTGGGTGTGGACTTAGGGCTCCCTCACCAGTAGACGCAAGACGAATCGTTCTTAGATTGTCAACGATATCTGTTCCTGTTAATAGTGCTACCTGTAGAATCTTTGCGATATGTCCTATCGTGTTATCTGATAATTTTAATTCTTCCATTTTATCTCCTATAGTTGTTTGTCTGGTGACCAGTAAGTCGACCTTCCATCTTTTGTTTTTTCTTTTATGATTTTGTTTCCCATGGGATCGACTTTTCTATTATATACAAGAAACTTAGAACCGTATTCCCCTTCTTCACCATTAAAATCTTTATACGATCTAATTGTTGCGCCTCCGGATTCAAAACTTGTAACCATAACATCTCGAATAGACTTGTTCAAGACATGAAGCTCTCTGTCAGTGATTTCACTTACTTTTCGATGAGGTGAGATTCCAGCTAACCATAAAGAGTCAGACTTAATATAGTTTCCAACACCTGCAACAACAGACTGATCCATCAAAGCCTGAACAATTAATTTGTTATTTTGCTTTCGAAGACATGCAATAAACAGCCCTGGTGGGCATTCTTCACTTAACAGATCTGGGCCTAGAGACTCTAGCTTTTCAACTAACGGCTTTGGTCCTTTTACAAACTTTAGTGTTCCAAAATTTCTAATATCATTATAAAAGATCTTTTCTCCTGAAACTGAAAATTCTACTCTTGTGTGTTTGTTTCCATCACTCGACCACTGCCCTGTCATTCCCAGTGTCGACCAGACCGACCATGCCCCTTCAAGAAGCCAATACATAAACTTTCCGTGGACACCAGTGCCAAGGACATTTAGAGGCAACTCTAAGTTAATGTCTTCATATCCCGCGGGAGGCGACTTCAAATATCTACCAGACATAATATCAATAGATGTTAGTGTCTTTCCAGTCACGGATTTCGAAAGATTCAAGGCAAATTTTCTTACTTCTGGACCTTCAGGAATAGTACACCTCCTTTATAAGAAATAGTATACTTATTATTAAAGGATGTTCAATTTAAAGAGACATTATTAGAGAGGTGAAACAAGTGGCTGAAGAGGTAAAAGTTGCATTCTATAAAGGGCAAGGGGGACGCATACACAAAATTATTCGATGGTGGACAAAAAGCCCGTATAGTCATGCAGAACTTGTCATGCCAGATAATATCACGTGGATTAGTATTAGCCCATTCTTGTCTTCAAGAGTCTCTGCTCGTATTAGGTCTACAATTGACAACCCAGACGACTGGGATTATATTTCATTTAAGCTAAATCACAGAGATCCCGTTAGAAAATATCAGCTTTCTCAGCTTTATAAGTTCATTGAAATGACTCAAGGGTCTAGGTACGACTGGGTTGGTATGATTTTATCTCAGTTTTGTCCGTACCTCATTAAGCGAAGGGATCGGTGGTACTGTTCAGAGTGGATTGCGCATGCGCTGGTGAATGCAAGAATTATAATGTGGGATGACTTAAGACTGTATGGCACACCTGATTTGTCTCCAGGAAAGCTATATCAACTACTCTCAAAAGAAGGCCTTACAATTAACCTATAGATTAGTCTATCTTTGGAAAGTTATCTTTAGAAAATTATGATAGTTTACTAGCGCACCATCTTTTGGTGACACACTTTCCCAGTCTCCCTTGCAAAATATTCGATAGGCATCAGATCCGTACTTTCCGATCCCATAGAGCACCTCTGGTTGATCTCGCCAGTCCTTTTGCATGTAATCCTTAGACATCTGGATAAGGGCCTTAGAGCGTCTTCTAGACAATCCTAGCGGCTGAATTATCTCTTCTATTTCGGCTGGATTGGCGTTTGCTAAGTCTGCTGGGCCTGGCCAACGATGAATACACTTCCAGAAATAGGGTTCAGCCTGAACTCGCTTTGTTAGATTGCAAAATATGCAGACAACGAAGATCTTCCAGGGATCTTCCCAGAGCTGTTCTTGAATTAAGTTGTAAGGTGATTTTGGAGGACACCATTCCATGTAACTATTATAAAACAAGTAGGATCAATTTACACATCATCAGGTTCGGTTTTTTTCCTTGCCCATGCCAAGCTTTTTCCTGGGTGGCGCTTATTGCGTGACTTTCTCATTGCAGCGCCAGGTGCTGTCCAACCTCTCTCACTAATAAACTTTCTAATAATCTCTTTTTTTATCTCTGGTGTTGCGTGATGCCATATCCATTCCAGAGACGATTCTAGTACTTTGATTTCTTCTTCGTTGTTTTTGCATTTTTTCTTTAGAATTGCAACAACTTCTTTTATTCTTGGGAGATCAACATCTAAGTCAATCGCGATGATGACTAAGTCTGAGTAATCGTACTTTGAGTATGCTGAGACTGTTCGAGTATAGAGTTTCGTCTTTCTTTCTCGCTCTAATTCTGTTGCATCTAAAAGCTTATCAGGATGTGTCTTTATTGTTATAGATCTATAGATTTTTTTTGCCCACCCGGGATGAACTTTCTTTTCTTCAGGAGAGTCATGTTCATCGTTACAGTCTTCATCTTCGGGCAATTCATCTGTGTCAGACTTATTGTCATGTTTAGGCGATGAATCTTTTAACTTATCTCCGCTAGAATAGTTTCCGTCGAGTGCTTCATCATAAACATTTAACTCTGCTTGAAGTCTTCTAATTTCACTAAAAAACGCTTGCTTTGCAGTTCCACAAATCTCTTGAGCTTCTTTCAATGACTCATTTAAAAACTTGGTCTTATAGACATGCTTCTTTAAAGATACCGACACAATTTAACACTTTACGGCCGGATCTTCATTAACTTCCACAAACGCATTCCAAAGTCAACCGGCCATAGAAGTGCCATGGGCATATTGTCAGCACATGCATTAATCTCAGAATTTAACAGAGATTTTGAAGCTCGATCTCTTACAAGCTCTCTTTTTCTAGCTAGAGAATCAAGAGTGTAAGCATTCATTAAAAAATGAACTGATGCTCCGATAAGATAACTTTCTAATAACACGTTACTTTCCTTTTTTCTGCTCTAATAACTTTACTAAATTTCGCATCTGATCTTTAGATAATTTAGATATGTCTATCTTACTCTCTTTTGTCACCCTTGTTTCATTCACAACGCTTTCCTTTTTCGGCTGTGTAGATGAAATAATTTTTGCTGTGGCCCCGGATGTTCTCTTGCCTGATCTTGAAATTGATTCTGCAGTCACTTTTACTGATTCTTTAAAGTTCGCGTTAAAAGTCAACGGGATAAAGATTCTATCGTCCACTAAAACCTCAAGATGCGCGTTATACTTCCCTTCTGATAGATTTCTTTTCAATGTCGGGATCACAACTTTTACTTCACCGTCGGCCGACATGCCCCCAGTGAACACATATGAGAAGTCATCTTTTTCAAGCATTAGCCTGCAAACAGTTTCAGCTTCTCGAGAGCCCTCAACTGTCACTTTAAAAAGTAGTTCATTATCACTATCAAGGTGAAGATCTATTGTATCCATGTTCAATCCTTAAGAATTTTGATTCCATTTATAACTATTCTAACAACGGGCTTTGTTACATTAACTTCAGCAAAATCAGAAACCTTAACAGACGCGTCTGAGCTTTCATTAATAGCTTTGGTGACAGTTTTCCATATTGGGTTTATTATCTCTTCTCCGTTGATTGCAATCAATGCAGCTTTTACTATAAACTCATCGACCACATCGTATGCATCTTCAAGCTTCTTTTTAGCTCTAGACCCGCCATGAGCAATCGCAGCTTTTGTTGCAGCAGCTGCTGCTGCGACGGCCTCAGAAATACTGACATTAAAACCACGTGTGATGATTTCTCCGTCTTCTCCAAAGCCTCTTGTAACAATCATTCAGATCAATCCAGTCGATTTCTTTCAAACACGTCTGAGACTGAAGGTGAACCGCTGCTTCCTGACATTCCGAACTTGGCTATAATAGTTGAATTGTCATCCTTGTAAAAAGTCATTGTGTTATCTGTACTATTTAGTTTCCAGCGGCCGCCTTCGATACTCTTTATAAACTCAATCTGTTCAGGTTGTGGATTGTATTCTTCTGTCGCATACATCGGTGACGCTGCACCTGTATCCCAAAGTATTGATCCACTAAAATTAGTTGAAAAATGTATGCTGGCACTATAGATCCCGGTTCCGGTGTAGATTTCTCCCACACCCGAGGTTATTCTAGATCCACTCAAAGTCCCTATAGAATCAAAAAGACGATATCCTACTGTTGTAAGACCTGATTGTCCGGAACCAAAATTAACATTCTTAACTAGTACTATCGGCACTGTCATCTCCGCTTATTTTATCGTTTTTCTCTTCACCAGTGTGTCCGTCATCACCCTCTATTAGGGTCTGAAATTGTCGCTTTTCTTTTAGCGACATGGGCTTTTCTCCGACGCTTCGAACTCCTGGTGTATCGCCCTCAACCAATTGCGTCAACATCACTCTTTGATTTCTTACGGTTGTCTCTGCGCTTGAAGTCCTATCGCGCAGTATTGACTGAGCTTCTTGAAAAGCTTGAACTTTTCCTTCGGTAACACCTACTGCTCTATACATAGCAGCTATTTCATTCTGAACAGTCTTTCTTATTGAAGCTATCGCGCTAAAAGCATCTCCAATAACATTTTCAGAATTTTGAAAATTTAGATTTATCAATATTACATCAATTGAAGCTGAAACCCTTTCTAACGAATTAATAGCTGTTGATGATTCTCTTTGGACTGCCAAGCTATTCTGACCGTGGCTATTTGTTCTGTCAACTACGACGGTCGATAAAGACTGCAGACCTTCTACTTCACCTTCTCGGGCAATTATAAAATCTAAAACTTTGTTTCTCTCTTCAGACATACTAACTTTCTCCATTTGTGCATCAGTACACACAGACCAATTATACAAAGAAATATATATTTTTTAAAAAAAAAGGGGCACCCTCGAAAGGGTGCCCCAAAGAATTATCATCCTAAGATGAACTATCTCTACCTTATGGTTTGAGAACTGTGACCTGATCTCCATTCTCAAGTGAGAAGAAGAACTGAACGTGATCGGCACTTGTAATACCAATCTTGTAGTCTCCATCGCTGATCGTTGTACCAGATGTCAAGAGCTGACCGTTGACGAATACGTCAAGAGTCTGCGGACCTTCTGATCCTTGATCATGGTTGAGAGATGCGTTAATCAACAGCGGACTGTTTGCAGCATGTGAGCCTGTAACAGCAACCTGGAACTTACTACGAGTTCCACCACTAGCAAGGTCATTCAGTGCACCGACGATTGACTTGTTAGCAGCAAAGTTCGAAATATAGTTCGTGTACTCAGATATTGAAACCGCGAGTGAAAGAGCTCCACCCGTGATATTTGCTGCACCCGAGAATGCATCACCCAACTGAATCTCAGCATTGTTGGCTGCTCCAGTTAGGATAAGATTACCACCTTTACTGTCAATCATAAGCGGGCCAGTGTTGTTTTGGACTGATGAGTTTGCACCATCGTGAGAAAGAACAAGATCTCTTCCAGTACCTGCACCCAAGAGGATGTTATCAGGTACACCAACAAAGCTAGCTTGGGTGTTAACAGTAAAGTGCAACGCAGCAGAAGCGTTCTTGATTTCAAGTGCATCAGCATCACCGTCTGAAACGATTAAGTCGCGTGAACCTTGCATGTCAAGATCAGCATTCAAGTCAAGCAACTTATCAGCTTGAATCTTTTCAGATCCGTTTGATGTGACAAACGCCAAGTAGTTGTTTTTACCTTCTTGGATGGCAAAAGCATTTGCATTGTTATCAAGAATACCAATTCGTGAAGAACCGGAGAAGTGAGTATCAAGCCCGCCTCCGCCGTCCATCAAGATCTGCTGATCTGCAACAAGGTGAAGAACACCATCAGCAACCTGAGAAATTCTGGTTGCAGAATCACCGAACTGAAGCTGCATATTGCTATTCAGAAGAAGACCGTTGTCATGAACGTGAGTCAGGTTTACTTCTTTATCATCACCGAAGTTAAGAACAGCTGAGTCGCTCTTGAGTGATAAGTCATCGCCAACTACAAGATCTGCAACAACATCAACCTGCTGATCCGATGCCTTGACTGTCATGGCAGTTGTTGTACCATGCGCGGCACCTACACCAATTTCAAGTGTGTCAGTGCCATCATCAAGACCAATTCGGAAATCAACAGCATTACCGTCGAAGACCACCATGGTATCTTCAGCACCTGCATCACCGATAACAAGCTTTGGTGTAGTACCACCAATTACGACACCAGCAGCAGGAGCATGAATGCGAAGCTGGTCAGAGCCATCTTCATCATACTCAATGCCCGCGTCGCCGGCTGCACCGAACTGAAGCAATTGATCATCACCGATTCGAAGTGTTGCACCAGTAATGTTTAGAACATCATTGCCGTCTTCGTCGTATTCCATGATAACATCGTTATTAGTACCAAAAGTCAACGCTTTGTCATCTGCGATCTGAAGACCGTTTGCTGACATTGACATGACATCTGCTGCGCCCGCTTCAAACGTAATTACATCGTCAGATGAAGCACGAATAGAAGTATCACTGTCAGCATCAAGATCAAGACGACCCTGTCCTGCAAGTGAGATATCATCAACGAAGAGTTTGCGCCACGCTGTTCCTGAAGCACCTAGATCATCTTCAGAGTCGCCGCCAGGAAGAACGTTGTTACCGCCTGGATTGAGAACGATGTCAGCAGCTGAAACAACCGCAATGTTTGATGAATCAATTTCAACCTTGTTGGTCCCACCAGCAATCTGGAATGAGTCAGCGCGGAATGAGATATCAGATGTCATACTTGCAACAGATGTAATTGAGCCACTGTTCGGGTTAGCAATAGAACCAATACCGAAAGCATTTGTATCGATGCGGCCGAGAGCGACGTCCGGGCGAGCAGCAGTAGCAGAACCTGATGTGAAAAGGATACCGCTGTTAGAGTTGAGTGCTTGAGCACCTACACCCATAACAATAACTGGATCCTGAACAAGTAAGTTAGCTGTGTCAAGCGTGGTTGTTGTTCCATTTACAGTAAGACTACCTGGAACAGTCATATCACCAGCAATTGTAAACGCACCAGCAATTGTCATATCAGATAGAACGTGAACTGAATCAGCACCCGATGAACCGCTTAGCTCAATCTTTCCAGCAGAAGCTGAAAGAACGAGGTTTCCTGCAGATGTTGTCAACTTTGAAGCTGCTCCACCGCTTAAGGAGAGAGCCCCTCCAGCATCGACGGAAGCTGCACCAGCTGCATCTACATCAAGTATACCCGCGTCGATATCTACAATAGATCCGGCGTTAGCATCGGCATCGATGTGAAGCGCAACCCCAGCAGTATGTGCTGAAACCAGTGAGATGTGACCGTCAACTGAAGTCGTTGTTAAACTGATTTCATCAGCAACGTCTACATCCATTCCACCCGCAGAGGTTATTTTAAGAGCATCAGCATCTGTTCCGTCAGCATCAAGAATGAGCGAATCATCACCTGCTGCTAGCGTAAGTCCACCTGCTGCTGCATCGATCAAGATTGCGTCGTCAGCTGTACCAGCTGTATTGACAAGTGAGATCTTCTCATTTGCAGGTGTACCGTGCGGCGTGAATATCATCTCAGCTGCACCGTTTTTACCAAGCTTGAGAGTTTGACCATCAGCAAGAGCAGCACCCATTGTTATGGATCCGGCTGTTGAATCAATAGCAACTGCACCAGCAGCGTCTACGTCGAGTCCACCAGCTGAGTCGATATCGATAGCATCAGCTCCTGTACCTTCTGCATCGAGATGAATCTTTGACGCATCAGCATTGATCAAAATACCACCAGCAGATGCGTTCAGTGAGATTGCATCAGCAGCTGTACCAGCTGTGTTTGTGACTGTATATTTCTCGTTTCCAGCAGTACCGTGAGGAGCAATGATAACTTCTACAGCACCGTTTTTACCGAGCTTAAGAGTCTGTCCGTCAGCAAGAACCGCACCTACTGTCATCGAACCAGCTGAAGAGTCGATTGAAACCGCTCCTGAACCGTCAATATCAATAGCAGCAGCGTTAGCAACTGTTACGTTTCTGTTGTCAGCAATGTTAAGGATTGAAACGCCACCTTCCTGAAGATCAACGCCGGCAGCACCGTCAATTGTGAGGGCACCAGCAGCTGTGTCGATTTCCATAGCATCGGTAGCTTTAATATCACCTTCAAGGTGAAGATCTTGCCAAGCAGCAGATGCTGAGCCTAGATCGTAAGTATCATCTGTACCCGGGACAAGGGTTTGATGAAATGTGCCTGCAGCTGATTCAGAGAATGATCCGGCGTGACCGTGAATTCTCTTAATAGATGCGGCTAAGTGTGAGAGGACTACGTCCAATGAACCTGCGCCAATAGAACCGGTTGCAAGTGCAGCTAACTGATCGTTAACTTGACCTGCACCGTCTCCGATTGAGCCGGTTAATTGAGCTAGTCTCAATTGTGTTTTTGAAGCCATTTGTTAGTTTTCCTTTTTTGTTTGTGTATTTGACTACGCAATAAAAATAACAATTAAATTAAACGTAATTATCGCTAACTAGAATATCAACTAAAACTATGGTTAAACTTTACGTAACTTAAACTAACAAAAATAAACGAAGGAGCCCTTCAATTCTTATATATCATCTTCTTTAGTAATCTTATGTGATTATCGAATTTTGAACACTCACTATTGATAAACTCATAAGCTAAAGACTCGGCAGCATCGCTGTCGTCGTCGAAAACAAAGTTAAACCTTCCAGATCCCGATGCTTCTGCTTTGATCAACTTCAATCCTTTCATATGCAGATAGGCAGCTGTTGCCAGATCAGATGTTGAAAAGGTTTTTGATGTCATCGTGGGGATCTCCGAAGGTCAAGATTATCACAAATAAGTAGGCACTTCTCAAGTTTAAAACTAAAAAACGAATTTGCAAAAAAGGGCACTCTACAGCTAAGAAGACAAAATTTTATCCTATCATCAAAGCTGTGACTATGTCATCTTTTTCTAAATTAAACTTGAATGTTACACCTGAAGTTGATGACCCTTCAAGCTCATAGTCATAAGTTGATCCTGACGTCATCAGTTGGCCATTTAGAAAAATGTGTATTTTTCCAGGCTCATAAGAAGCTTTTGAAAAATCTGCACTTCCCATTTTCAAAGCCTTGTTTTGTGCATGTGAACCTGTAACAGCATAAACAACTTTAGAAGGCAGACCAGACGTGAAACCCGTGACTGACGACGAAGTTAGATATGTTACTGCATCAATCATATCGTCAGTTTGAAGAGCAGAATTTAGCTTTATCTGATTATTAGAAATGATAGAATAGTCAGCTGTATCTGAATCTACTTGAGCACTTGTTCCTGAATGTAGCAGCTGTCCATTCAGGAACACGTCGATCATATTTGGGCGATGTCCTGACTTTTCAAAACTAGTATTTGTCACCCTAAATGCAGAACCTGCTGCATGAGATCCTGTCACTGTATAGATTTTTTTCTCTCTTGTATCATCGGTTCCGCTGCCAGAGCCGGAACCGCCACCGCCTCCGGAGCTAGAAGATCCTGAAGCTACTACTTCGTCTAGCATCTTCCCTACATAAAGAAACGCTCTTGCTGTCGTTGGAATCTTAGCAGCATCGTAATCTTGTAAAAATACAATGCCATTATAGTAATCAATGCTCCAGTCTAATTCATCAAGAAGAGGGATCTCGTTGGCTTCAGAGGGTTCGCCTGCATAAATCTTCATAATGTAGGGATTGGGTGCATCATTAGAGAAGTTCGGTGGAACAATTTGAAGGCCGCCTAGTGTCTCATAAAGCGTCTTGCTATTATCAAATGTACCGTTTCCTTTATTTGCATTAGAAGAAACGGTCTGATATGTTCCTGACAAAGCTAGCTTATAAGCGTGTGGCCCTGAACTCTGAGCTTCGTCGCCTCCACCAAACCCAGTACTACCAAATGAGCCCACGTTTGCATCGTAAGTTGTTCCAGCAACTGCAGTCAAATCAAACTGGACGAATTCAACTGTTGCATCTGCACCTGCTGATGCGCTCTGAAGTAGATACAAAGTTTTTACTGGGCTTGTTGGGATTGACTGTCCAAATATTGTCTGTGACGCTACTTGAATATTTGAGCCAATTGTTTCTTGAGCATCAGACTTTAATGCAGACGTATTTGCTTTACCCAGAAGTTTTTTCTGAGCAAATAAAGTCGCTATCTGATTAGTTTTTCCTGCCATGACCTACTCGTATTCCACCGTAATTCTATCTAAATAACCTGTCCAATTCTTGTGAGATGTAATTCGAATTGCAATGTACTCAGCTGAAGAAGCGGTACCATCGCAAGTTTCACCATTTAAGGTGCAGATATTCTGAGCTCCTGCTTTTACAACTGCAGCTGTCAAGCCACCACTCAGGCCGCCGTCTCCGTCGGAGATATTTCCAGCTCCAGCTGAAGCCCTAGCTATATCTAGCCAGCCTGTCTTTCCTGGGACCTTACATTCTACATGGATACTGTCATTTGCACCTAAACTTCCTGAATTGGGTCCTGCTAGCGCTTTGATCGTAGCGTTACCTCTTAGTGTAATTGTGACTTGGGCTACGTCGTTCACTGTGTTATTTTTAAACCCTCTAAAATATTCTCTTCGACCCACAGTAATTGAGCTATAGTTTACGTTATTTTCCGGGC
>MDTB01141730.1_pt1 | contig 11224 bp, 14 predicted proteins | sample 811161 | NCBI WGS metagenome assembly MDTB01 (sample SAMN05326650, study PRJNA326480) | marine metagenome | isolation source: seawater | place: Mediterranean Sea | collected 2009
GTTAAAATGATTGTAGAGTCGGCACAAATGCTTTCGACTACGCATCGTGTTATGGACGGCGACAAACAAGCAGACCTTAATGGATTGTATAAGATGGCGCACAGGAATCATCCTAGTACCATATGGGCTAGAACCGGTGCGGCTAACTACATATGGCTGTTAGAGCATATGAAAGGTCTTATGAAAGAATATACTAAACGGTATGGTAAAGTCCATACAACAGAAACAAAATTATTGCAAGCACTATCATCGCTTCCGCAGAATATTGATATGGGAGCACCTTTTACGCCCCCGCCACAATGTATGCCTGATGAACTAAAAGATTATGATACAGTGGTTGCGTATAGGAATTACTATCTGAAAGAAAAGGCGTATTTCGCTAAATGGAAAGATGGTAATAGGCCCAATTGGTTTAAAGTTGCGGCTTAATAATGCTACGTAGGTAGCGATGAAAAAGGGAGGGACGTATGTTCTCATTTCTTAAAGAAGTAGACAAGAGTATGCTGATGAAATTAGTCGGATTGCATGTTCTTGTTATTGTAGTAAGCAATGCTCTAGTAGGCATTCCCGTTGAAATCTTTGGCGTGAAACTTACATGGGCGGCGTTTACATTTCCATTGGTGGTTGTAGCAACTGACTTAACAGTCAGGTTACTTGGCAAACATATTGCTCGAAGTACTATTGCCGTCGCTTATCCGTTAGCAATTATTGGAAGTATTCTAGTAGTTCTTGCAGAAGGCGCACCAACAAGCGTAGCCTTACGTATTGGCTTTGCCAGTGCAACGGCGTATGCTATTGGTACCGCGTTAGACGTTTATGTATTCCAGCATATTCGTGAAAAATGGTCAGACATGTGGTGGCTTGCACCTGCACTATCAACAGTGGTTGCAAACGTCATTGACACATACACATTCTTCTTTGTTGCGTTTAACAACTCAGCAGACAAGTATATGTCAGAACATTGGATGGAAATTGCAGGCTCTCAGACAGGACTTAAGATTGCTGTTGGCCTTATCGTGTTCTTACCAGCATACGGAGTGCTGTTAAGATACCTTCAAAAGAGGGTAAACTAGGATGTGCGCCGGCGTAGCTCAGTTGGTAGAGCAACGCATTTGTAATGCGTGGGTCGCGAGTTCGAATCTTGCCGCCGGCACCATTCGATAAATATAGATAGTTAGGAGTTAGATATGACAAAGGTTATTCCAGTAGTAATTACATTGGCGTTGTTAGGTGCTTGTTCACCCGGACATCGTGCGGCTAATCATGGTACCGATAGGTTTGATTGGGTTGGCTGTCATGTTGTTACTCAGAATCCAAGTCCAACTGGAGAATATGCAATTAGTCCAAATCCATTAGCGGACTTACCAGTTGGCTCAAAGATCTATTTTAAACAGGTTAGTAAGGACGGAACTGTAGGTCCTGTAACCACTGGAGTGCCTTGCAAAGACTAAACTCCCTTTACAGGAGAAGTACTATGCGAGTTAAAGGAACTTTAGACGATCTTATGGAGGATGACGATTGGGCTATTATTGTTGATAAGTCTGGTTCGCCAAAAGGTGTATTCATCCCCGAAAATGCAACAGAAGAGGATTGCCCGTTGTATATAATTAAAATGCTAAAAGATGCGGGAATTAACTTCTTCGAAGACTCACCACAACCAATGCTACACTAGATCTAGTGTGGTAAATTTAAAATAAGCGTACACGCAACCAAAAAAGGCAAAAAAAAGTTAAAAAAACCGCCTTTTTTGGTTGACGTACCTTATACAGGTGCTATACTTATAATATGATAAAAAGAACTGTACTACTAGCGACTGTAGCCCTTGCATTTGCAGGACAAGCAGAAGCATTTAACCCTAATAGAGGCAATACGTATAGTGTTGTCCCTAAGGATTATAACTTTAAAATGGAGAGTGCGCTTCTTCCTGTAGTTCGATCAGTACCAAATTATACTGATGGGCATGGGAATTTAAACTTTACTGGCCCAGTACCAAAAGGCGGGGCAAATTCAACAGTAAAATGCGGATATACTACACGGCAAGTTAACGCTGATGATTATAGAGGATTTTTTCGTAGACTAATAAATCCTCGTTCACGTGCGGTATATGAGAAATCATACGAATGCCAAACTGTTTATACGCAGGAAACTATTGGCAGACCTTTTCATGGATACAATGTAACTTTCAGAGGGAGAGACGGACGACTATATAAAATGTGGCAACCTAACCGACCTGGTCCTATGATCAGAATTAAAAATTGGCAAAACCCTTAAACCTTATAGGTGAATTATGAATAAAGAAGCAGTTGAATACGCGGCAAATGAAGCCGTATTTGGCCTACAACTTAACACGAAGCAAGCCGTTAAGTTTGTTGTACGTAACGCTAAGACGGATGAGAAGACCGCTAAAGCAGTTCTTAATAAAGTCATGGTGACTTACAAAAATGGCTGAATCTAATGTTGAAGATGCTCGGATGTTATTTAACGTCCGAGCCATTATCGCTAACGTTGAACGTAAACTAGACAAGCATGGTGATTTGGATACCTATGATGTCTATTGTGAATGGTATGAAGATGAAGAACAAAATGAAAATGTTGATGTTGAGATATGGCTACGTGATCGGCGTGATGATAGCCGGATTGGGCCTCTTGATACTAACACCTTTTTAGACGCATAGAGTCAAAAAAGAATTAGGAATTTATACGTAAAGAGCGTATAATACTGTTATAGCATAAGGCTATGACAACTCAATCGATAAAGGAGAAAAAATCGATGACTAGCAAGCAAGACCGGGTACTAGTTGCCCTTAAAGAAGGTCAGTCACTGACCGCAAAACAGATCGAAGCACGTTTTGGTGTGGGTAATGCCCGCTCAACTGTTTCCGCTCTACGCATGAAGGGTTTCCCTGTTTATGCAAACAACCATGTTGATACAAAGGGTCGTAAGACTACTAAGTATCGTCTTGGTACTGCTAGCCGGGCAGTTATTGCCGCCGGCTACAAAGCACTTGCATCTGCTTAATTGGTGTGCACCGGGGGGCCTTTGTGCCCCCCATCATCCCTCACATAAATAATTTGTAATGACAAAATCACAAGACTATATCGAGTTCGAAGGCGAGGTCATTGATGTGTTCCCCGCAGGAAAGTTTAAAGTACGTATAGACGAGAGCAAAGCCATAGTTATGGGACACCTAAGCGGTAAAATGCGTATGAACAAAATTAATATCTTAATGAACGACAGGGTTACTATCGAAGTAAGTCCTTACGATGCAACCCAGGGTCGAATAACTTATAGACATAAATAAAATTATAATGGAACCAACTCTCTGCAAAATAAAAGGCATGGTAAATAACCCGTCCTTATCGAGTTTTGGAGGGGTAGATACAGACGTAGATTGGGTACCAAATTGTGATTGCGCCGAAGGCGAATGTAAGAACATTAAGGAACAAAATGAATAGTCCAGTAAGCATAACCGACAAAGCAAGAGAATACCTAAAAAGCATAGCCAATAATGGTTACGTAACGCTGAGTGTTAAGGGCGGCGGGTGTAGTGGATTTCAGTATGTATGGGGACTATACGAAGATGATTCCGAGTATACCTGGAGTGATCCTATTGAGGACGTTCTAGTATTAGATCCGCTAGCAGAAATGTATGTACTAGGTAGCCAAGTAGACTATGTTACAGAACTAGGCGGCTCATTCCTTGCAGTTAAGAACCCAACGTCAACAAGTAGTTGTGGTTGTGGCGAGTCTTTTAACGTTTAGTCTTTCTTTTTAATATCTAATAATGTAGTAGTAAGCGTGGTTGATGCAAGTGTAGCATCACGTATAAAAGTTACTGAAATTTTATCTCCAGGACTAAGAAAGTCAATTGACTTACCAATGTCTTCTACAAGTTTAATTTCTCTTCCATTAATATTTACTAGTATGTCATTAACTTTAAGGCCTGCGTTCTTTGCGGCGCCTTCATCTGCAATACTTTTAATATATATTTGACCGTCATTAAAGTTAACTGCGTAACCTAGACCTAACTTCGCTCTTTCAACTTTATTCTTAGATATTAATTGTTCAACAACCCATTTAGCAATATTACTTGTTACACTAAAGTTAATACCTATTGAGCCTGAGTTACTAGGTGCAAATATAAATGTATTAACACCAACAACCTTACCATCTAAGTTTAGCATCGGGCCACCACTATTTCCTGGATTAATACTAACATCTGTTTGTATGACTTCTTGCCAAGTATTTTGCAACCTTCGACCAGCATAACTAACAATGCCTTTGCTTATACTCCAATCTTGTCCTAGAGGATGCCCAATAGCAATAACAGTTTGACCAGCAACTAGTTTACTACTATCTCCCCATGGGATAGGTTTAATATTTTCTAATATGCGTTGACCTTCGGTATCAGACATCATTAAAACAGCAATGTCACTTAGTTCGTCATCACCAATTAGTAGTGCTGAGTAATGCTTTAATTTTCCGTAGAACTGTACTTTTATCTTTCCTGCTTTTTCAATCACATGTTGATTAGTAATAAGATATAACCCATCTTTATATTTGATAACAAAACAACTACCAAAACCTCGAGGATCATTGTCTGGTTTATCTTGTGCAGGCATTAACCCAGACGGTTTCTTAAGATATTTTTGTAGTGGATTACTACCACTTGGTGGAGTAGTCTTCTCTTCGTCAAGTTGTTTATCGGCCTTATAGCCAATAACTTTGCATACGCTTGGCGTAACATCACCAACTAACTTAGTTAGACTTGCTCCGTAACTTGCGTCTGCGTAAATACAGATCGCTAATGCTAATAGAACTGCTCGCATCATAACCATTTACCCTTCGGGTTTGTGAACTTACATGTTGGGCAAATGATTTACAGTTACAGTCTTTGCAAACATGTGTATATTCGTTTGAAGCACGAGTTGGCTTCATCTCTTTACTAGACCGTTCAAAAACATTACCACACGAATCGCATCTTAAGATATACACTTTTTGTTGTGTAGTAACAGACTCTTCCTTACCATTTCGAATTCGTTTATGGCAGTTACTTTTTTTTGAATGACCTAAGTACATTACTAAATATTTAGCATACGGCTTACTTATAAATAAAATAAATATAGTATAAGAGCTCAATCTGCTAGGAGATACAAAACAAATGGCTATACAAAATATTAACATCGGTAGTAGCGCCAACGATGGCACAGGTGATCCAATCCGGACAGCAATGGATAAGATCAATGATAACTTTACAGAGTTATACAGTGTAACGGGTGCAGGCTCCGGACAAAATCTAAGCATTAGTGCTAACTCACTTATTAGTGAAAACAGTAACGGCAATATTATACTTGATCCGTCAGGAACAGGTACTGTTGTAGTTGCAACAGGCGCCGGTATAAGGCTTACAGACCATACAGACAACTCAATTCTATTTGTTGACGCTGATGGTGATATAACACAAGATGCAAAACTTAGTTACAATGCTACAACAAATACGGCTGTGATTGAAGATATTAACATTCATGCTTCAGAGATTACTACTGCGGCAAGTAACCAAGCAATTAATATTAATCCAAATGGTTCTGGTGCTATTAATTTAAGTGGTAATACTATTATTACAGGAACTGCTACAGTTTCGAGTAACCTTACTGTTACCGGCACAACTACAATGGTTGATAACATTGTTATTAATAATTCAGGCGCATCAAAAACAATTACAATGGGCAATAACACTGATATCACAATGGGTGCTAATGCGGATTTAACAATGGGTATTGGTAGTATTCTTTCTGCTAACTTTGTCCAAGTTGATAATAATCTTGCTTTGAATGGTAATAAGATCTTTACACAATTATCAAACAGCGATATTGATATTGATCCATCTGGAACAGGTACAATTAACTTACGTGTTCCCACACAAACAACTGTTGGTTCAGCAGGTTCTGCTTCTGCATTACCGGGAGCACCAACAGGTTATATTAAAATAAAGATTGGTGAAACACTAAGGGTTATTCCGTTCTGGCCACAAGCATAAGGAGTTGGTACTTAAATGTCTAAACAAATAGTAAACGTTGGTACCAACCAAGACGACGGCACAGGTGATAATTTACGTGATGCCTTTGTTAAAGTAAATGCAAATTTTACTGAGGTATATTCAGAACTTGGTGGTACCAGTCTAAGTAATTTACGTTTTAGTGGAAGCACTATAACAACAGATGCTACCAATACTAGCATTATTTTAGATCCGCAAGGTGTGGGTAAAATTACCCTAAACGGTGATACACACATTGCAGGAAATATAAATGCTACAGCCGCTATGGTTCTAAGTGGCAACCTCAACGTTGCAGGCGGTACAACGTTAACTAGCACAATAAATGTTGCTGGTGCTACTAAATTAAGTAGCACATTAGACGTGACAGGTGCTAGTACATTTTCTGGAGATGTTACAGCAGTTAACCTAGCAACAACTGGTAACACAGATCTAGGCAATGCTACTAGCGATACAATTACAGTAACAGGTAGGTTTGATAGTAATATTACTCCTAGTGCAAATGCAACATACGATATTGGTGCAAGTGCCTTACGTTGGAATAACGTATACGCAGTTAACGCTAATATATCAGGTGATATTACATTAGGTGGTAACCTAGTAGGCGGTGATGCTAATACAGATACAATCACACTTAACGCAGAACTAACTAGTGATATTATACCTGATCAGGACAGTGGATACAACTTAGGCTCAACAAGTAAACGATGGGCCAATGTATGGGCTGATAAGCACACTGGTACGGTATTTCATACAGCAGGCATTGAGCTTAGTGGTACAACAATTAAAACTTCTACCACAAACAGTGATCTAAATCTTACAGCAAGCGGTACAGGTGATGTAGTAATTGATAGTGTAAAGGTCAGTGATTTAACAGCAAGCAGGCTTGCATTAGTTGGTACTAGTGGTGCATTGCAAGACGACGGTGACTTCACTTATGTCTCTAGCGGAACCGGCGGCACACTAACAGCAAAGTATCTTAGTTCAGAAAAGATTACAGTTGATAATATACAACTTGATGCTTCTACAATTAGTACAACCGCAGGTAGCCTTGTTCTTGCTCCTTTATCAGGACAAGGTATTAGTGCAAATAGTGAGAAGATTACTAATGTTAATACACCAACAGACGGTTCAGATGCGGCTACAAAAGATTATGCTGATTCTTTAGTATCCTCTATTGCATGGACTGTATCAGATGATACAAGTAATATTGCACTTATAGATAACGGTGAAGATCTTAAGATCCTAGGCGGTGATGCTATTCAGTCAATCCTTTCGTACGGGACAGCAGGACATATCCTAACTATTAACAGCGAAGAGACAATAGCAACCGTTATTGCTCGAAATAATACAGCAGGCAGAGGCAGTACTCTAGAACTTAGTCAGTTAATAATTGACCAAAATACAAAAATTAATAGTAACACTATAGGAACAACTCTGTCTAATAGTGATCTTGAAATTCAAGCCAACGGTACTGGTAAGATATGGGTTAGAGATACACCAATGCAGGTCGACGGTACGCTTTCTGTAACAGGTGTAAGTACATTTACTGGAGCAACTACACACACAGGTGGCGTTAAAGTTCCAAATGATGGATTTGTTGGTAGTGCAGGACAAGCAGAGGCTATAAAGATTGCAAGTGACGGCGATGTAACGTTCAAAGCAGATATTAATGCTAATGCTGTAGGCTCAACATTAAAAGCCAACTTTGTTATTGTTGATGACAATATTGCATTAAACGGCAATAAACTGTTCACAAATTTATCAAACAGCGATATTGATATTGATCCATCGGGCACTGGTATAGTTAACATACGTAGTAATGTTTTAGTTAGAGGAAAGATAACACTACTCGATGGCGATGCTAGTAGCAACTATGCAGGATTTGGTAATGCCGATGACCTAAAGATATTCCACAATGGCACACATTCAATAGTAAGAGAAACAGGTGTAGGAAGTCTTTATCTTCAAAGTGACAACAATGTTATACTTTCTAAGGACACTGATACAGAAATTATGGTAAAGGGTATTGCCGACGGAGCAGTTGAACTTTATCACAACAATGTTAAAAAGTTTGAAACTTCATCAGCAGGTGCTACAGTAACAGGATCATTAACTGCTACAAGTACAGTTGATGCTGACACATTTACTACTGATGGTATTAGTATAACAGATAACAATATTACTTCAAGTAGAAGTAATGATAACATTGTTCTTGATCCTAATGGTACTGGTGCAGTGGAGGTCCGTAGTAACTTAACAGTATCCGGAACAATAAGTGCATCATCAGAAACAACATTCACAGCGGATGTTAAATTTGATACAGGTGTAGAAGAAAAGTTTGCTACACTTACAGGTAGCACTGGCGTTACAGCAATGGACTGTGCTAACGGACACATATTTTATCTAACAGGTGCTAGCGGTGATATTACAGCAAACTTTACTAACCTAGGACTAACAGCAGAATACGCAACAAACCTAACAGTAATTATTAACCAAGGTGGAACCCCTTATGAAGTTACCGCTGTTCAAATAGGCGGATCAGGACAGACTATAGAATGGCAAGGTGGTAGTGCTCCTACAGGAAACGCAAACGGAATTGATTCATTCTCATTTACGATATTAAATGATGGTGGAACTTATGTTGTGCTTGGACAGATGGTAGACTTTACATAATGCCAATACTTTCAACAGTAAATGGTAGTTTTTTTGCAGGACGTAGGTCAAATTCCTTCAGTACTTACAATCCTTCCGTAGACATACCCAATCTCAGTCTGTGGCTTGATCCTAGTGACACTAGTACAACAAGTTACAGTGGTTCAAACCTAACGGCAATCACAGACAAGACAAGCACGGCGACAATGACAGTCAATAACACTCCAGTAAAAATTACTGTAAACAGTCTCGAGGCGTTACAGTTCGTACAATCATCCAACGAATATCTGCAATCAGATACTACTGCTCAGGTAGATGGAGGCAATCACTGGGCGTTGTTCATTGGACAGATAGAGGCACCCGATAACAACAAGGATTCGATATGGGCTTTCGAAACCGACCAATCTCCCAAGAGAGATTATGCTGTTAGTTCAGGTGATGCCAGCGACTTCGATGGAGAGTTAGATCTAGACGGACTTTCTTCCAACAGGATCAGCAGTACAGCAGGAAACTTAATATCCTTCACTGCCCAAACACCAATCGCCACATCAACAGATGTGATCGTGGTAGCCTTCTTTAACCAAACGGGCAATCAGATAGGTGTGAGAGTTAACGGCACCAACGCATTTACTCCTGAAACAGATTATGATAATAATGTAAAAGATAACCAACAACTGCGGATTTTCCGTAATAGAGGCAGTCAGACGTTTGGCGGTAGTTTATATGAATTTTTAAGTGTGAAGGGATTGCCAGGCACAGGCGGCACAGATATGACCTACATAGAACAAGCAGAAGGATATGTAGCACACAAATGGGATGCGGCATCAGTTTTACCTGTAAGTCACCCATATAAGAGCTCCGCACCATGATGACCCATTGGACTAAAGAAATATTAAAACTTGTTTCATGTTTAGTTATAATATTTGGCATATTTTGGATAATGATAACCTTTGGATCTTACTAGCATAATTTATTTGAAGACCCTTAGATAAATACTGTATAATGAGGAGCTCTATGTATGGCAAATCCAGCATGGGTTACACCGCCCGGTGATTTAGGTACGGTAACTGAAGGTCAGTTTTACCAAATACAGTTAAATGCGGACAACGCAACTACGTATGCATACCATAGCGGTGTGTTACCCGACGGTATTGAAATCAAACCTGACGGCGGTGTTGAAGGACAGCCTCGTAACTACGATTATATACAAGGTGTTCCGCAAGAGGTTGCGTTAGACGTAACAAGTAGGTTTGTTGTACGTGCTACTAGTGCAGACGGCGGTGTAGCAGATCGTGTTTTCCAATTAACAGTAACAGGACAAGATGCTCCTACAATTAATAAATTACCTGATTCTGATTTAGGTAGTTTCTTTGATGGCGATGTAATTAGTGTACAGTTAACAGCAACAGATCCGGATCCGCAAGATACCCTTACATGGAAGTTTAATAGTGGTGATTTACCAGCAGGACTTGAGATAAGCACGTCAGGATTGATCTCGGGTGTTATTACACCAGTTGCAGATCTTACTGGAACGCCAGGGTACGATGTAACTAACTTTGATATGCAACCATACGAATTTAGAACAAAGAGTGAAAATAAAACATACGAATGGATGGTTGAAGTAACTGACGGCAAAGAAAAAGCATTAAAAGCATACAGAATGTTTGTTGCTTCACGTAATAATCTTTCAGCAGACACTGACTTATTTACGTGTGACGGATTTGCTCCTACAGCGGTTGCAACATCAATCGAAGCAAAATTAACATCAGACTTAACAACTATACGCAATCCATACATGATTACAAAAGCCGCAGACTTAGGTACAGTGACACACGATAACTTCTTTGTGTATCAGTTTGAAGCCGCAGACCCAGATGGCGATGTTCTAAACTACACACTATCGGTTGGTGCAGGTATAGGTTATGATGTAGATAATTTTGATATGAGTATTTTTGATAGAGGTACAAGAGAACTACCACCGGGTCTCTCTGTTGATACAACAAGCGGTTGGTTTACAGGCAATATACCTATTCAGTCAGCAACAAAGAAAGACTATGAATTCTCTGTAAGAGCATATAAACAGAATAATTCGGATTACGCAAGCGAGTGGGTAAACTTTAAAATGACCATTGAAGGTACTATTGATAGTACTATTGCTTGGCCAAATGCAAATCTAGGATCACTACAAACAGGCGAAATATCACAACTTGATGTGACTGCTACTATAACAGGATCTCGCCCTGTTGTGTACGAACTTAAAAAAGATACAACTAGTAAATTACCACAAGGCGTTAAATTAGATCAAAACGGATTAATCGTTGGTCGTGCAAGTTTTGAGACTATGATGTTTGATACTGGTTTAACAACATTTGATATTAAAGATGTTAGAACACAAGAAACGACATTTGAAAGAGAATACAAATTTACTGTGCGAGCATATAGTAACGATCTCGTGATTGACACATATCAAGAGTTTACGTTAACAATAGAAAACAGTTCATTGAAACCATATGAGA
>MDTB01197589.1_pt1 | contig 11223 bp, 9 predicted proteins | sample 811161 | NCBI WGS metagenome assembly MDTB01 (sample SAMN05326650, study PRJNA326480) | marine metagenome | isolation source: seawater | place: Mediterranean Sea | collected 2009
TGAGTATACCAGCACAGCTTTTTATTTTACCTTTATTTATTATTTGGAAGTTTTTTTATCTCAATAACACATATATAGGACTAATAATAATTTATAGTGCTCTTAATGCACCTTTTGCTGTTTTTTTGATACGATCTTATATGATTCAACTTCCTACAGAACTATTTGAAGCTGCCAAGATAGATGGAGCAGGGCCTTTAAGAATGTTTTTTAGTATTGCTGTTCCATTATCATGGCCTGTTTTTTTAACATCAGGATTAATAGTAGGTTTAGCTGTATGGAATGAATTTTTATTTGCTATTACATTTATTTATGATGATAGCATAAAACCAATGGCATCAATTTTATTTTCTTTTTCAAATAGATTTAGAAATGATTATTCACTTGTGAGTGCGGCTGCGGTAATGATGGCTCTTCCTATGGCTATATTATTTATACTCTTCCAAAGAAATTTTATATCAGGATTAACCAGTGGAGGATTAAAACAATAAAATGAAGTTAGATAAATACTATCAAGAAAAAGTTTATGCAGGTGTATTAGGTAAAATTATTGGAGTTTACCTCGGCAGACCTTTTGAACAATGGTCTCATGAACTTATAATGCAAAGACTAGGTAAAATTGAATATTATGTTAATGATAAATTGAATAAGCCACTTGTTGTTACAGATGACGATATAACAGGAACTTTTACTTTTTTAAGAGCTTTAAATGATTACAATTTTGATTTTAATATCTCATCTGAAAATATTGGCCAAACTTGGTTAAATAATATTGTAGAAAATGAAACAATATTATGGTGGGGTGGAGTAGGTGAGTCTACTGAACATACGGCGTATATTAATCTTAAAAACGGTATTAAAGCTCCAAAAAGTGGGTCAAGAGAATTGAATGGTATCACCGTATCTGAGCAAATTGGATCTCAAATTTTCATTGATGGATGGCCTATGGTATGTCCAGGAGACCCTCAAAAGGCATCAGATCTTGCATCAAGAGCAGGCAGAGTTAGTCATGATGGAGAAGCAATTTATGGTGCACAAGTAATTGCTGCAATAGAATCGCAAGCGTTTATAGACAATGATGTGCATAATTTATTAAAAATTGCAAAGCATCAAATCCCAATAAATTCAGTAATTTATAAAATGATTAATGACATTGAAGATTGGTGTGAATCAGATAAAGATTGGATATTAACAAGAAAAAAAATTGAAAATAAATATGGTTATGATAACTATGCTGGCGGGTGTCATATAATCCCAAATCATGCTTTAATAATTATGTCACTTATTTATGGTAAAGGTAATTTTTCAGATTCATTGATGATTGTAAATTCTTCTGGGTGGGATACAGACTGTAATTCTGGAAATTTAGGGTGTATTTTAGGAATTATGAATGGTTTAGAAGCTTTTAGAGATGGACCTGATTGGAGAGAGCCTATAAAAGATATGATGTATTGTCCGACCGCAAATGGAGGAGAGACAATTACAGACGCAGTAAATGAAACATATAAAATTATTAATATTGCTAAAAAAATAAATAATGAAAAACCTATTAATCCAAAGAATGGAGCGAGATTTCATTTTGAAATGCCAGGTTCCTTACAAGGATGGAGGATTAAAGGTAATGAGTCAAAATGTAGAATTTACAATGTTTTTGGAAATAGTTTACTAGGTCAAAGGTCATTATGTATTGATTATGTGTTGAATAAAAAAGAAGAAATTTCATTTTTTACTAATTCTTTTTTTCCTGAAGAATTAAAACTTTTAGAGGGTGAAGCTAAAAAAACATTTTTTAGCTATAATTTTTTATGTTCTCCCATAATATATTCTGGTCAAACAATTTCAGCCGTTATTAAAGGTGATTTGAATAATATAAAAAAAATTTCATGTTGCTTATTTATTTCTTGCTATGGACCTAGTGATAAAAAATTTATTTATAAATCTGATGTTAAAAAGATTAATCCAAGTACATTTACAGAATTCAATTGGACTATTGGTGTCGAGGATGGTTATCCAATATACGAAATAGGTTTAATGATTTTATCTGATAAAGAGAAAGTTAAAGGTAAAATATATTTAGATTTTATCTCTATTAATGGTGAACCAAAAACCACTTTTAAAAGACCAAAGCATGTTATATTCAATGAAAGAGGGGATATACCTCAAATTAATCCTGCTGTAATGTGGAGAAATAGTTGGGTTAAAGCGACAGATCATTGGACTGAAAGATCATGGGAAAAAGCTTTTAAAATAGGAAATAATTTTGGAAGAGGAATGATAATTACTGGATCAAATTCTTGGAAAGATTATTTTATAAAATCAAAATTAAGATGCAACTTAGGTAATTCTTTTGGTTTGTCAGTTCGTGTTCAGGGTTTAGAGAGGTACTATGCCTTAGAGATCACTAAACATAGCAAATTAAGATTAATTAAAATGTTAGACGGAATTAAAATATTAGAGGAAATTGATCTAAAAATAGAATTTAATAAATTATACCAATTCTATCTTTCAGTCAATGGAAATTCAATAAAGGGATCTATTGATGATACTTATAATTTAGAATTTGAAGATAAAGATAATCCACTTTTATTTGGAGGAATAAATTTAGTTGTTGACTCTGGAACAATGATTGCCGAAGAAATTAATGTAAATAAATAAAAAACTATTTTTTAGTTATAACTTTATTTTTCCTTTCAGGAAAACATGTTGAGCAGATTTTACATGTTAATCCATAGCAACTTCTTGCAGGACAGAACTCTCTTCCATAATAAATTATTTGCAGGTGAAGTTTATTCCAGTATTCTTTTGGAAAAAGACTTTTAAGATCCTTTTCTGTTTGAATAACATTTTTACCGTTAGTTAGTTTCCACCTTTGTGAGAGACGATGTATATGAGTATCAACTGGAAAAGCAGGATGACCAAATCCTTGTGACATTACAACACTTGCAGTTTTATGACCCACTCCAGGAAGTTTTTCTAATTCTTCAAAACTTTCAGGAACATTTCCGCTGAATTTTTTTAATAAAATTTCAGATAAGTTATAAATTGCTTTTGATTTTTGCGGTGCTAAACCGCATGGTCTTATAATATTATATATATCATTTATTTTTAGATTAACCATTTCTTTGGGATGATTTGCTTTAGAAAAAAGAAAAGGCGTTACTTTATTTACTCTTTCATCTGTACATTGAGCACTTAATAATACAGAGATTAATAATTGATATATACTTGAATGATTTAAAGGTATAAGCTTTTCTGGGTATAAATCATTCAATATTGAGAAGATTATTTTCACCCTTTCTTTTTTAAGCATAAATAAATTAATTTAAAAGTCTTGGAATTATTGTAACAATTTGTGGAAAAAACCATAATATAAATAAGCCAATTATTTGAATAAAAACAAAAGGTATTACGCCTCTATAAATTTGTTCAGTTGTAACTGATTTAGGAGCAACACCTCTCAAATAAAATAATGCAAAACCAAATGGAGGAGTTAAAAAAGAAGTTTGAAGATTTATAGCAATCATAATGGTTACCCAACTTGGATCAAATGATCCCCCATATATAACTGGTCCAACAATTGGTACAACAATATAAATAATTTCTAAAAAATCTAAAACAAATCCTAAAATAAATAAAATTAACATTACTATTAAAAATATTACTAACTCACTATCATAACTTCTTAAAAATTGTTGAATATAGTGTTCTCCTCCAAAAGATATTACAACTAAGTTTAAAACCTGAGAGCCAATTAGAATTGTAAATACCATTGAAGTCACTTTTGCAGTTTCGCGAACAACTGGAGTTAATATATCTCCTCTAAACAGAATAAAACATGAGTACAACAATCCAAATAATGCGTATAAATATGTTCCGTAAGCTAATAAAAAAGCTGTCCAAGTCTCAAAAGAAACATTTTCAGTATTAATTCTTAAATCAAAATTTACTCCCAAAAGAATACATATAATTATTGAAAAAGAACTGTATAAAATTATTTTTGTTGTTTCATTATTTTCTTTAAGATGTCTAAAAGCTGCTAATAGTATAGCACCACCTGCACCTAACGCAGCTGCAGGAGTTGGGTTGGTTATTCCACCTAGTATAGAACCAAGCACTGCAACAATTAAAATTAATGGAGGAAATACAACTCGTAATAACTCATTATTAGACAAACTTAAAATTGCAAATCTTAAACCATAAAATGTTATAAGCCATGGAATTAAAAGATATATTAAAGTAAAACCAGGACTTGTAGTTGGTAGAATTAAAAAATAATCAACTATTAGCGATAGTCCAATTCCTGATAATCCAAAAATATATGGTTCAATTGGGGAGGAATTTGAAATACCTTTAGAAATACAAAATGTAATTAATACAAAAAATGAAAATAAACTTACCCCTATACCCAATGGTGCAGTAAGAGATATCTTTTTTATTAGTGCAGTATCATATTCATCTTTAGTAAGTTTTCTACTTTCTTTAATACCTCCATCCTTTTCAATTTGTTTTCTTTCATCAATAGCTTTGTCCCAAGCTTCTTGACCATGTAATTCTATCATCGATTTTTTACATTTTTCACTTACATCAGTTCTTAAAGAAGCTGTTTGAGTTATATCTGTATAAGAGTCTACTGTTATATTTTGAGTTCCGACAATATTGTATGAAAATAATCCATACAAAACAAAAGATAGAAATATAGGTATAAATAAAAACCATTTTAAACCATGTGATAAAGTAATTTTTTCAGAGCTCATATCTCCAAAGTTTACTGCTGGTGCTTTATTTGGATTAAGTAAAGCATATCCAAAAGCGTATGCTGCGTATAAAAATGCTAACATTATACCTGGAAGTAAAGCTGCTTTAAATAGTGTTCCTATAGAAACAACTGCAGGTCCTCCTAGATATGTTAATGCATCCAAACATCCTACTGATTGAGCTCTAGTTTCTTGCGCAGTAGAGTATATATCACCAGCAAGAGTTCCTAAAATTATTATTACTATAGATGGAGGTATAATCTGGCCTAAGGTGCCAGAGGCTGAAATTACACCTGTTGCTAACTCTGGTGAATATTTATTTCTTAACATTGTTGGTAATGATAATAATCCCATAGTGACAACAGTGGCACCAACAATACCTGTAGATGCAGCTAAAAACGCACCCACAACAACAACTGAAACTGCTAAACCTCCAGGAAGTGGACCAAAGACTCTTGCCATTGTGGTAAGTAATTCACCAGCAATTTTAGACCTTTCAAGAGTAATACCCATCATTACAAACATTAATACTGCAAGAAGGGTTTCAATTGATTGACCTGCAATCACTCTTTCATTAATTCGGTTAACAACAAACGAAATATTTCTTGTCATGGCTTTTTCCCATCCATTTGGGAAAAGTGCTTGTTGAATTACAGGAAGTTCAGGGTATCTAAAAATTGATATATCTAATCTTGAAACACCTTGAGCAATTAATTCTTTATATTCTAGACTTGAAGTATCAATGACAGAGTGAACCATTAGGCCATATGTATCTAGTGTAGCTAAAATACCAAATGATAATATACCAGCGCCACCAATACCAAAAGCAACAGGAAAACCTGATAGAATACCAGCAAATAAACAAACAAAGGTTATAATTAAACCTATTACTACGCCATCAATACCAAACATTATTTTTCACTTGCTTCATTAAATTCATCAAATTTTTCTAGTTCAAGATATTTATTTTCACTTTTATCTCCCTCTTTCCATTCAAGAAATGACCTCCAGAAAAAAGAAATAGCTTGAATAAAAATCAAAGCAACTAATGAGATAATAAGTATCTTAAAGAGGAAATATGCCGAAAATCCATTTGGAGAAAATCCAATTGTTTCAACATTCCATTTTAAAATTTTTGATTTTCTCATGAGGAGTTCCACTTTATCCATTGCGGATACTTTTGGAGTTATAAGGTGACGCCACATAAAAAACCAACTATACATCCAAAGTATAACGGCCATAGGAACCATAAAAAATAAAGAACCAAACATATCAATAATTTTTTTTGTTTTAAAGGCTACTTTTGCATAAAAAATATCAACTCTAACATGACCTTGTTGAATAAATGTATATGCAATGCAAAGACAGATGACTATAGCATTATAAAGCTTCAACTCTTCTGCAAACCAACTTATATCAAATTCAAATGGTATTCCAAAACCTATTGAAATTTCTGCTCTCGTAAAAATTCTTTGAATAAATACGACTATGATTTGCTGAATAACCATTACTAATCCAGCCCAAGCAAAAATATGACCAACTTTGTTACAAAACTTTTCAAGTATTCTAACTAAAAACCACAAAATCTTGTGATAAAAATTACCAATTATTGTTATAAATAAAAATATTGATATAAAAACAAAAAATAGTTCTTGAGAACCTCCATAATATATAAAACGCATTAATGCTTCTTTATCATTCCAATTTAGCCATAAAAAAGGATGAGAAATAGCATAAAAAAAGTTATAAAAAGAAAGTAATATCTGGGTAATTATCCAGAATAATAACCCAAAAGTATCAACAAAAAAACTCATTGTTTTTATAAAAAATTATTAATAAAGTGCAAAGCCCAATTAAATGGGCTTTGCATAAATATTGATTAGAGATTAAAAACCCTAGCTCTCTGCTTAACATAAGTTCTATCAGCTCTGTCAAGCCAAGATGTAGTTCCTCTTAAACTAGTTTCATAGCTTTCTCGAATTTGAGCATATAAACTATCATCCATATATTTATCCATAGCTTTAGAGGCAGACTCACCAAATAAATCCCAAACATCATCAGGAAATTCCATGATTTTTACACCTTGGGCAACGATTCTTTTTAGTGCAGCAGCATTATTTGCAAGTCCTAAAGAATAATTGTTTAGTGAAGTTGCTTGAGCAGCTATTTCAACGACCTTCTTTTGAGTAGGTGTTAAACTTTCAAAAACATCCAAATTGAAGGCTGCGCATAATGCTGAACCTGGTTCATGATATCCAGCGGTATAGTAAAATTTACAAATTTCCTGAAAGCCTAATTTTTCATCAGCAAACGGACCAATCCACTCTGCTCCATCTATAGCACCTGAAGCAAGTGCTTGATAAATTTCCCCACCAGGTAATACTTGAACAGAAGCACCAGTAAGAGCTAAAGCTTGTCCACCAATACCAGGCATTCTAAATTTCAAACCACTAAAATCATCAGCAGAATTAATTTCTTTATTATACCAGCCACCAGGTTGTAATCCTGTGTTACCAGCAATGAATGATTTCATGTTAAAAACTTTACCAAGTTCTGTATGAAGGTCATGACCACCTCCATGATAGTACCAAGCATAAAATTCTTCAGCAGTTAAACCATAAGGCACTGAAGTCATATAATAGTAACCAGGGTGCTGACCACCAAAATAATAATCCGCTGAATGATAGCAATCAGCTTGACCTGATGATACGGCATCAAAAACTTCAAAACCTCCTACAAGTTCGCCGGCTGCTTTTTTATCAATCGTTAATTGCCCGTCAGTCATCTCAGCTACATATTTACAAAATGTTACTGCAGCATCATCAAAAACTGCAAACCCATGAGGTACAGAAGTAACCATAGTTAGCGTTCTTTTGTTTTGTGCGATAGCAGGGGTTGCTAATGTTGATGCAGCTAAAACACCAGCTGACCCTATACCTGCTTTTGATATAAAATCACGTCTTTTCATATAAATATTCTCCCAAGTGTATATTATTAAATTAACTTATATTTGCTAAAGTCTAGCATGCGATTTACATAAGGCAAATAATTAATATTTTATTAACTCATATTTCTATTGAAATATAATTTTTTTAAACTACTTAAGGAGCATGTTTGTTAATTTAATTATAAATCTTTTTTCATTTCTTTTAGGCTCAATGGTATTTTTTTTAACTGTTATTTCACCATCAGTTTTTAAGGTTCTTGATGAAAAATACTCAAGTCTTTTTTTAAGATTAGTTTTTCCAAGGTTATTTATTTTTGGGTTTATCATTTCAATAATTGTTTTATTTTTTTCTTTGATAGATAATCAATTATTGTCAATCTATGTTTCACTTTTTATTTCAATAGGATTTTTATATAATACAATCTTCTTAACTCCTCGAATTAACAAAATGAGAGATTTATCAAATCAAGGTGATGAAAATGCAAAAAATAAATTTAAACTCTATCACTTAACTTCAGTTATTATTTTTGTTTTGCAACTAATATTGTGTATAATTATGATTTCTTATTATAATTTTTTTGTTTAAATTTTCTTCCCTTTAATTGTAATGGGAATTTGAAGAGACATAAAAATTAATACAGCTATAGACGATATGAAAGTCTTATAAAAAACCCATTGATCTTCTGTAAAATATCTCCATACAATTTCATTTGCCAAACTAAGAATGAGAAAAAAAATTCCCCATCTTTTAGATAATATCTTCCATGTTTTCATATTTAATTTGAATTGGAATGAAAAAAAATCTTTCATTACTGGTCTATTAAAAAAAAGTCCTCCAATAAGAGCTATTGCGAATAAACCATTGAATATAGTTGGTTGAATTTTTATTAATATTGGGTTTTGTAAAACAACAGATAAAATTGTAAAAATTATTGCTATTGTGAGTGAGAAAATTGCAAAGTAAGATATTCTTTTTTCAAAAAATTTACAATAAATTAGAATTACTAGTGATGATAATGCAGAACTTACTGCTGCTAAATATATATCATAGATACTGTATACAATAAAAAATAAACTTATGGGGATTATTTCAATGAAGAATGAAAAATATTTAATTTTGTTTGTCATTGAAAATACAAATTTAATTAACTTTAGTGTCATTTAACTGTATAATCGAAATATTTATGAAAAGATAATATAAATACATTTAGGTGAATTTTATGAGCACTATGAAAGAAGAACCGTATAATTTAACACAAATTAAGTGTTTAGAGACTATTTGGGGAGAGGGGTTTTTGTCTCCTGGAGGAACTGATGAAATAAATCTAGTTTTAGATGGCTTTAATTTAGAAAATTTGAATATAATTGATATTGGTTGTGGAACTGGAGGTGCAGCTTTTCATATTGCCAAAAAGTATGGTGCCAAAAGTGTTTTGGGAGTTGATACTGAACCTATGGTTATTAATAGAGCTAATGAACTACTTAATAAAAATAAAATTAATAATGTAACTTTTAAAGTTATTAAAAAGGGTTCGTACGAATTTGATGATAACAGTTTTGACTTTATATTCAGTAAGGATACTTTTCTTCATATCCCTAACAAAGAGATTTTATGTAAAGAATTATTTAGAATTCTTAAGCCTGGAGGTTTCTTAGCTGTGAGTGATTGGATGAGGAAGGATGATAATCCTCTTTCAAAACAAATGTACGAATATATTCAAACTGAAGATTTAGATATGAATATGTGTTCTTTATCCAGATATAAAAATGCTCTTATTTCATCAGGGTTTGTTGATATAAAACTAAGAGATAGAAATTTATGGTATTTTAATCTAGCTAAACAAGAAGTTAAAGATATAGAAAACAAGTTTTACAATCAATTAGTTGAAGGAATAGGAGAAAAAAAAACAAAAGAAACAATTTTTGTTTGGAAGAAAATGTTAGGAGTATTAGAAATAGGAGAACATAGACCAGGACATTTCTCTGCATTTAAACCTATGAATTGAAATCTTTTTCTTTAATTCTAATTATTTCAGATATCATAAAATTAAATGGAGTTTCAATTTGATTCTGTTTGCCAAGTTTTACTACCATACCATTAATAAAATCTATTTCTGATTTTCTATTTGAAATATGGTCAAGTAACATTGATGGCCTTGCATTAGGCATTTTTTCTCCAAATTCCTTTACATATTTTATAGGATCATTAAAGTTAAATTTAATATTTTTTTTCTGTGCGATCTTATAGACTTCTAAAGCACATCCTTTTGCAACTTCCCAATATTCTTTAGTTTTTAATAATTCTCCCAAAGTACATTCATAAATACTGCATGGTCCACTATAAGAAACATTACAAATAAATTTTTCCCAAAGTAATTGCTGAATATTTTCATATCCTTTTACATTAAAACCGCAATCTTTCCATATTTTAACAAAATTATTAACTTTTGCAGTTAAACCTCCATTTATTTCACCTAATCTTATTAATTTCATTGAATTATGATGAGCATGACCAGGATTTACTATTGATGCTCCAAAACCATCTGCGACACCAATTAAAACTTTGTTATCTGGAATAATATTTAATAATTCTTCAGATGAACCAAGTCCATTTTGAATTGTTATTACTGTTGTCTTATTTTTTAAAATAGGCAGAATATTTTCTGCAGCCTTTTTAACTCCATTTGCTTTTGTAGAGACAATAATAAGATCAAAACTATGATCTTCTTTTACCTTTTGATAGGCTTTTATATTTTTATTAATTCTATCTCCACTAAAACCTGATAATTTTAAACCATCTTGATTTATTTTTCGAACATGATCTTCCCATTCATCAAAACCAATAACATTATAGCCTTTCTCAGCAAAAAAAGTTGCGTAAACTGATCCCATTGCTCCCAATCCAAAAATTCCAATTTCCATAATTATTTTAACCTATTTTGATTTTTACAATTCATAAAGAAACATATACCCATAACTAACTAATAATGCGGGTAAACCGCTATATAGAGTTGCAATTATTCCTACTTTTGGTGCAAGAGCTAAAATTGGAAATAAAGCATCTCCATCATTACTAATAGAATTTCCAATTTGAGCAGATAAGGGAATTAAACCCATTAAATAGATACTTGTAACTAATATTTGAGGGCCACAACCAGGTAAAAAACCAATTATGATTGATATAATTGGTGTCAAAAAGAATGTATTATTAAAAAAAACCTGTAAATTAAAACTTGTCGGATAAATTGGAATTTCAAAAACTAAAAATGCAATTACAACCCAAATTGTTACAAAATTTGTATCTGCAATACTTTTATTTATTGAATTTTTATAATTTATCGATGTTTTATGATGAATTTTCCCATTACTATAATATATATGAAAAAGTACAGATAATATTGCTCCTGATGCTGCTAAGACTGTTACAGGGTCATTAATATAATCATTTTGAAATATAGTCTTTAAGTCGTATTGAAAGGCAGTAAAGACCCCTAAAATAATACCAGGAATAAAAAATATAAA
>MDTB01109218.1_pt1 | contig 11222 bp, 5 predicted proteins | sample 811161 | NCBI WGS metagenome assembly MDTB01 (sample SAMN05326650, study PRJNA326480) | marine metagenome | isolation source: seawater | place: Mediterranean Sea | collected 2009
AAAAACTAATAAAAAACATAAAAAATCAAAAAAGAGAACTTTAAGAAGTAAAAAAATTAAAAATAAAAACAATAAAAAAAGTAAAAGAAGAAGATAATTTAAAAATTAAACAAATTGTAATATAAAATTTTAGTAAATATATTTTATAATTATAATATAAAATTAAAGATGGATGCATATGAGATGGATGCAGCATTCGGAGAATTATTATATGCTCATTTTAAGAGTGAACTAGCAAGTCTTGGAATGCCTAATGATGAAAATATGAGGAAATGGACAGATATGATGGTCAAAGCCGAGGAAAGGGAAATAAACCCATGGACGCTATCCAGCGTTCAGGATTGGGCAAGAAGAATGAACTTGGAGAAAAGGGTGAAGGAAAAGGCGATAGAGTGGTATCAAGCGATTGCGGCAGAGCAGCATCGGAGCCAGATGTACCAGGTCGAGATCGAGGCGCTTCGGAGAGAGCTCGTCGCTGCGAAGGGCGCTGCCGCAATCCGTACTCCACGTGCCAGCGCGGGCGGCAAGCCCTCAATGAGTATCAAGAGATTAGGTGGTAAAAAAAGAAAAACTAATAAAAAACATAAAAAATCAAAAAAGAGAACTTTAAGAAGTAAAAAAATTAAAAATAAAAAAAGTAAAAGAAATAAAAGAAGAAGATAATTTAAAAATTAAACAAATTGTAATATAAAATTTTAGTAATATTTTTTATAAATTTTTATATAAAAAATATTATGAAAAATGGTGAAAATTGTTATTCTTATTATTTAGAAAAATTTCATGAAGCTAAAAATAATTGGATTCATACTAATAATACTAATAATTTGAATAAATATTTAATTGAAGAAGAGAATAAATTGAAAAATAAAATTAATAATAAGAATTATAATAATAAGAATAATAAGAATAATACAGATACTGATAGTTATTATAGTAATAATACTTATTATAATACTTATTATTATGATAATAAGAGAGGTAATAAATATTATAATATTTTAAAATATTGGTGTTGTTTGTATAGAAAATAATTTTAAATTTAAAATTTAAAATTTAATATTTAATCATTATCTCCATTTTCTTCATTTATGTTTTTTACATATGTTTCTTTACATAAATTCTTTATTACTTTTTCATCTATTGTTGATATTGGCTTACCTATTGTGCTAATAGTTTTTGTAAAATAATCCTGTTTTTCGGTATTTACCAGAAAATCTGGATTCTGACTTTTCCATTCTTGTAAGGCATTATAATTTTTATTTGATACCTTTTTTATTGCTTTCTTGATTTTCTCTTTTGACCCATCTTTTGACCATTCATCATCTTCTTTAATATAAAGTGTCTCTCTTTTTACATCTGTACAGTGTAATGGTCTCTCATATACTGAAAGCTTATTCATATTTTCCACAATAGCATTACTTAATCCACTTGAAAGACCTTTTTGTTTAGTAAAATCCAATTGCTCTAAACTTATTTCTATTGATTTAATAAAATCATTTATATTTATAGCATCTTTGCATTTTTCGTTTAAAAAAACATTTATATTGAATTTTTGTTTAATATTTGTGGTATTGTTATTACCAATTTTTGGGATTAACTCATTTACCTGAGCTCTTAGCTCTTGGTTTTCTTTTAAAATAGTATTTTTTATTTCATTATTTTCGGTTATTAATTTACATACTAATCCTTTTAATTCTTCATTATCTTCCTTCAGGTCATTATTTTCAACTATTGATAATTGAGTATTTTCACTCTTAAAATTACATTTTTTTTTGTGATTAAATAATGAACCCCTATATGGATATGATTTTCCACATTCACATACAAAATTTATTACGTTATTTGAAAAATCGGAACTTTTTTCTTTGATTTGGTTGTATTTCTCATTATTTTTATGTTTAGCTGTTAAAATGTGTCTATCATATTGACTTTTTCTACTTGTATTATAGTCACAAATATCACAATGATATTTTTTGGAACTAAATGGAACTTTTTCGGTTGTCATTTGTTGTATATTATACAACGAAAAAAGTTCCTAAATATATTTAAATTAATTTTTTTGAATTTTTGAAAAATGGCGAAAAATTGGTTAAAATATTTGTGAGCATTTTACATTTGATATTTTTATTTTTATGGAAAATAGAAAATTTTTTATTTTTTCAACTTTTATTTATTAAAATCAAAAATGGACATTTTTAAAATGTCCAATCCGAAAATTTTTTCAAAACAGTTGAAAACTTTTAAAATTCACTTTTTAGAAATATTTATTTTTGTTATGTAAAAACGTAATAAAAATAAAATAGTGATTTTTGAGGGTTTTTTATATAGAAATTTTTTTTCTTTATTTTGCAACTTTTATTTATTTTATGTAATTATAAGTTGCTATTTTGTAACTATTATATATTTTAGATATTAATAAATATTTATTAAAATGAAATTTTAATCGTAATACAGTGACAAAATTTATAGTTATATTAAAAAGCAACTTTTTCAAAAATAATTTTTGTCAATATGTAATTATAATATAGTTACATAAAATATTGCATAATATTTTTTATGTAAAATTAAAAATATATTTAGTATTTAAATTTTTTGATATAATCTATCAAAAATATCATAATCATATTTATTATTACTATTATGTATATTTTGACTGGAAAATTTATAAATAGTTGTGTCTATTTTTGGAAAAAATGTAGTACATTCAAAATCATAATCAATATAAGTAATATATAGATTATTAACCAATTTATTATCCATAAATAATTTATATACTTTCTCTCCACCAATTATCCATAATTCATCATAATTTTTAGAATTATAAAAATCTTTTAAATCATCAATATTTTTAAAAGATTTTACAATATTAGATGTGGCTAACTCTCCATTGGATAACTCTCCAAAAGTTTCGTCAATTTCGAGAGAAGTAGATAAAATTAAATTATCTCTCTTTGCCAATGGTTTAGAACCAATACTATTCCAAGTATTTTTACCCATTATAATGGCATTATTTCCTTTTCCTTGTGTTAAAATGCGAAATTTCTTTAAATCACTTGAAACCTTCCATGGTAAAGTATTATTTATTCCAATTCCATTATTATTACAAATAGCAACGATTAAATTAATATTTTTGTCCATTTTTATTATATAAAATTATAGTAATATATTTATATAGATGTCTAATATATTTAAAATTTATGTAAATAACAATAATGAGGACAATGAAAATGTATTAAGTGATCTATACTTATTTATAAAAAATAAATACTTCAAAGATGATTTGGAAGAAAGTTGTGAAGCTTTAAATGAGAGTTATAGTGAATCATATATAGATTTTTTAGAATCTGAAATATTTAATAAACATTTTGTAGAAGATTTTAATGATTTAGATATAAATTATTTACATACATTCAGACCAAAAATCCACTTTATAAATGAAAATATATATTTTGACGATACAATTGAAACAATTAAGTTGAAATTATTGATGTCTTTAAATAATAATACATCATATGAAGAATTATATTTATTTTCATTAATAAACAAAGATTATTCACCATATGACATGTATTCTATGCTTACAAGTAATAATAAAGTGAAATTAAAATCAGAAGTTTTAAATAATTATTTAATGAACATAAATGAACAATTAAAATTCAAAGAAAAAATGGGTACAAAGGATATATATGAATACGAAGATATTTTAATAGATGATTTAGAAACAATAAATGTATATCATCCAATAGGTCAATCACTAGACAATAAATATGCTCATTATTTTGTAACAAATCCATTTAAATTTAAACGTTTTAATTTAGATACAAAATCAGCATTAAATAATACTTTAAGTACAAATAATGGGTCGTTATTAATGAACCATAAAATAATAAATAATACTTTATATGTATCTTTTTTTAAACAAGTATTTGATTTTGTAGATAAAAATATGAGAGAAGATTTAGAATATGTAATAAAATTATATTTTCCATTAATGGCACAACAAGATATTCTCTCATATGAGCAATATAGAAAACAACAAAATAATTTATTTGAAAGGTCACAAAAACAATATAATTCAAAATATTTTCAAAAGAAGAATGAAGTAATAGATTTATTTTACAATTTATATTATAATGCTTCTCCAATAAAAAGAAAAGATGTTGGTATTCAAGAAATAAATTTTAATATATATTCAAAAATAAACTTGAATTTATCTCTCGATTCCCTTTTTAAACTTTTAAATAGTAACAAATTTATTCCATATATTAAATTTAATCCTGGAAAACGCGTAGAGAATTTATATCGTTTATATTGTGATAAAATTTCGAAAAATAATAAAAAAATACCACATTTAAAGAGAGAAGAAATATTAAAAATCTCAAAATTATATGGGAAATCTAATACAATCACTTTTTTATTAGATGATGAAACTAATGAATTTTTTAATAATATTGATTCATTTATAGTTGAAATAGATGTTCATGGTACAATAAATGTAAAAATTAAATTAACAACAATAATGGATATAGATTTATTTACAGATACTATTTCCAGCAATATTAATTTTGTATTAAATAATATTGTAGAATTGTTTCCAGCAAATGCCAATAAAGTAAATAAATTTACAAGTTTAAATGATAATAATGTGGAAATTTTATCTCTCGATTATAAAATAAATTATTTACAAAATTTTAATAATAAGTTGAGAGAAATAGATGAAAAAAAATTAAAATTATGTTTATATTATATTTTTAATATACCAAATGAATCAAAAAATAAAACTAATAATAAAGAGTTTAGATTCAAACGTGTAGGAAATTATAATAATGAAGATGCTAAGACTGCGTTAATTATAGAAAATATTAAACAAATGTTATCACCAAATGTAATTGTAAGAAATATTCAAAAAAATTTCAATATTGAAACTGAAGAAGAAGCAAAAAAAATATTTGAAGAAACTATAAATAACTTAAATAAAGAACAAGATGAGCATAATTTACATAAATTAAAAATACGAAATAATCCTGGTTTTTTAATTCAAATGGATAATACATCAAATGATATAAATGTTTCTATTAAAAATATTGATAATATTGATTATATTCCACTTATTAATATGTATATTGATGGATTATTTAAAATTATAATGGAAGAATATAGAGAATCACTAAATATAGATGTTGATATATGTAAAGAACCAATTAGAAAAAATAAAAAAGACGAACAAGCATTTGTAAAAGATAATGATGCAGTTAATATTAAAGAATTGGAAAATGTAAAACTATTTAATGAAGTAGAAGCAGTAAATGATGAGTTAGATGTATTAAGTATGAGTGATGATGACGAAGATAATTTAATGGATATATTATTAGATGATATGGACGAAGATGAAGATATAAATGAAGATGAAGATGTACCTGTTGATAGTATAAATAATACTATAATTAGTGAAAAAGAAGATGAAGATGATAATATAAGTTTAGATTCAATATATGAAGATGAAGATGAAGATGATGATGATTATGATGAATCATCTATAAAGAAACCAAAATCTAAGGTAAATAAATCAAATGTAAATAAATCAAAAACTAAAGAAGTTGATTCTGATGATAATGATGATAATGATGATGACGACCAAGGAATTACACTTAAAAAAGGAAAAAAAGGTAGTGAAACAATTTTTAAAGGTAGATTAGAAGAATATGAGCCAAAATTATATAAAAAAAAATTTATTAATACAAAAGCAAATAATCATTATGAAAATTATAGTAGAGTATGTCAAGGTATGAAACAACCTGTAATTTTAAATGAAGATGAAAAAGAAGCAATAGATAAAGAATATCCGGGATTTTATGATGATAGAAATACAATAAAATATTCGTCTATAAAAGGCAAGGATTTTTATTATATTTGTCCTAATTATTGGGATTTAAATAGAAATAATATTTTAACAAAAGAACAAGTAGAATCAGGAGAATATGGTAAATTAAGAAATCCGTCAGGAACAAACAAGCAAAATATTATAGATAGAAAAAATGAATTAAAACCATACATAATTACTAGAGAATATAAAGATAAAGAAATGTCAGAACATTGTTCTGTATGTTGTGGTTCAAAAATAACTAAGAAATCAGGTGATAAAATGAAAGTTTGTTTAGCAGATATGGAAAAAATACAAAATGCAGTAACTAAGAAAAAAGTAACTAGTGTAAGCAGTGATGATGATAGTGATGATTATAGTGATTTTGAACCAAAGTCGAAATATGTTAGTGAAAAAGATATCAAAAAAATATATATATTGGATAATAAAAAAACACTTACTCAAGATAAAATAGGATCATTGCCTTTAATATTAAGTAAATTTTTACAATTTAATAATTCTGCTTGTACTATTCCAGGAGATAAACCATATTTAGTTTCTAATATAAGATGTTTATTGCGTTATGGCGTAGAATATAATGAAAAACAATCATTTATAGCATCTATTGCTGATGTTTATTGTAAATATAATAAGATATCAAATACATATAGCATAGATAAATTTAAACAAATGATATTACGAGCAATAAATATAGATAAATTTGTTACATATTGTAATGGTAATTTAACACATATATTTTTATCAAAAAATATAACAGAAGAATATTTGAACAATATGCAAATAGATATGAAATATAATGAAACAGATTTTTATAGAAAATTGGATAAAGAAAATATTAATCACATAAATTTATATAAAAAAATAATAAATTCTTATGAAAATTTCAGGAAATATATAAAATCACCAAATCACATAATAGATTACACATATTTATGGGATATTATATGTAAACCAAATGAACAATTATTTCCAAATGGTATGAATTTAATAATATTAGATATTACAACCGAAGATATTACACAAAATGTAAAAGTAATTTGTCCAAAACAAAGTTTTTCTACTGAATTTGTAGATGATAATAAAGAAAGTATTTTATTGGTTAAAAATGGTGATAATTATGAACCTATTTATGCTATAAAGAATGATATAGCAAAGAAAATAGTCGCAACATATAGTTTTGATTATTCAAAAGATGAAATTGAATTAGTAGAGTTCAAGAAAGTTTTAAATATAATTAAAGATAATATTAATGAAAAATGTTTGAAAAAAGAAACAAGTGATACTGAAAACTATGATTTTGAATTAAATATGAATGTTTCAAAAATGGCAAATATATTATTAAAAGAACAAATTGAAATTGAATATCAAGTAATGAATTATGAAAATAAAGTTATTGGATTAATAGTTAAAAATGTAATAAAAGAGGATTTTAATAGTTATTTTGTTCCTTGTTATCCATCTGGTTATAATGAAGATTTGGCAATACCTTATATTTTAATGGACGATGAAAATATAGTTTATAGAGAATACAGTAAAACTAAACAAACATTAGAGAAAATATATGAAATGAGTGATCAAAAAATTAAAGTAAATCCAAAATATAATATAATAAATGATGGTTTAATAGTTGGAATATTAACAAATGGAGATCAATTTGTAAGTATTGAACCACCAATAATGTATAGTGAAAATAGCGAACTTCCAAATTTTTCAGAAGAAAATTATTTAGTTACCGAGAATGATATTAAAGTTCAAACAACATATAAAAAAGATACAGAACGTGAAGAAATGATAACAAATATTAAATTAGAAACAAGGTTTTTTGATTCATTTAAAAATGTATTTAAAAATGTATTATCATTACCTAGTGAAAAAATAAATAAAATTAAATTAGCTAAAATAATAAATGATCATAGTATCTTATATTTTGACAAACTACGATTATTATATGATGAATTAAAAGTTATTGGAGAAAAATATATAATATTTGCTGAATATGATAGAAAAATATTAAATGCTATTAAATATATATCATCATGTATTAACAATGAAGATTGTGAAACTGATTTTTGTATGAAGGTTGAAGGCTCGGATATTTGTAATTTAAAAATACCAAAAAATAATTTAATTTCGGGAAAAGATAATGAAGATATATATTATTTGAAATTAGCAGATGAATTTATAAGATTTAATAAAACAAAAAATATAATTTTGTTAGATGAAGTATCAATGGATAATCAAAATGTTAGATATGATATCAATGATAATGAAATTGTAATATTACAAAGTGAAATAAACAATGAATTATTTTCAGGTAATATTATAATAAAAAATAAATATGAAAATTATACAAATTACGATACTTTTTTAAGTGATGATGAAGATGAGCCTTTACCAGCAATAAATACTTTAAAATTAGATAAAAATATATTTAAACCTAGTTCGGCACAACCTAAGAAAAAAGTTACTATCAAAATACCAAAATTACAATTAGAAACAATTAAAGAAATTAGCAAACAAGCTGAAACAGTCAGTGATACAAAGATTGGTGATACAAAGATTGGTGAAAAAGATGAATTAAATAATGATATGAAAGATTTTGATTATTTTTTATCAGAAGTATCAGATAGTTGTAATAGTAAATTAAATAAAAAATATAGAATAAGAGAGATGGGTATTAAAGAGAATTTCAAGATTAAAGATAATTTATATGAAACATATTTTAGCTTGAATAATGAGGACGACTATATTTGTACATATGAACTTCTTTTATTAATATTAAAACATCATTTTAAAGATAATGAGTCCAAATTGAGAAATTTAGATATTGAAAACATTAAAGAAATATTGTTAGAAGCATATTTAAAAAATGAATATAGCGTTGCTTTAATGACTAATAACTATCAATATACTTTAAATCCAATGATAGGAAAATATTTGGAAGAAAGATTGATACCGTATTATTATAATAAGAAATTTGATAAAACAAAAATAAATGAAGATGAATATAAAAGTGAATATGTATTTAGAGAGATAATTAATAATGAGAAATATTATTTAACATATATTGATTATTATTTAATATGTAAGGAATTAAAAGTTCCAATTATATTTATAAATAATTCAGTTATTAGTATTAGTAGTATAAAATCTGATGTAGATATGAAAAAATATATGTTAGGTGTTATTAATAATGAAGGAAATGATTATTATTTTATAAAATTACCAAATATTACAGTTAGAAGTAATAAAGATAATCGTTTACTTCATGGTGAATATAATTTAATGATAAATATAAATAATGATGTAAATAACATGAATAATATGCAGAAAAATATATTAAAATCTATAGAGTCAAAAGAAGATAATATTATGGAAGGAACAATTGCGACACATAAAACATTATTAGAAAAACCTGTTATAAGAAAATACTTTATTAGTTCAAAAAAAACTCCAATAAATTTCAAAACAAGTACAAAGAAGCCTAAAACAACTACAAAGAAACCTTAAAAAGTTCAAAAAAAAATATATATTTTTAATATTAATATCAATATTAATATCAATATTAATAATATATAAAAATTCTTATAAATGATATTGACTATAAAATTTATTAATTTATTAATTTTTTAATTTATTAATTTATTAATTTATTAATTTAATATAATTATTTATTTTAAGTAGTATATATACATTTATACTTATACTAATATGAATATTAATTATAGTAATTAACAATAGGCATCTCTTAATTATTTTTAAATTTATATAATGTAACCTAAGAAATTTTTCAATATTATCTAGATTTTTCTCGTTTTTTATTGTAGCTATTTGTTTATAAAAAAATGCATATATTTTTTTTATATTTTGTATTGTTTTAGATTTAATTGGATGGTGTAATCTAATAAAATTAGCATCATCTAAATATATACTATTTGTAACATCTTCTAATTCTTCTATAGTATTATTACTTGTTTGAGTTTCATTATTATTTGTATTATTTATATTTGCAGTATCAATTTCTTCTTCTGTATTTGTAGTATCAATTTCTTCTTCTGTATTTGTAGTATCAATTTCTTCTTCTGTATTACTAGTTTCATTATTATTAGATAAATCAAAACTATTATTAGAAATTAAATATATTGATGTGTTTCCATTTAATTGATTGAAAACTTCAATTTCATAATTCATTATTCTTGATAAATTATTATTTATAGATTCGCTTATATATTCAATTGTTATATTACTTAAAAAATATGTATTGAAATTATCACTAATTAATTTAATATTTTTATCAAATAATAAATATAAAACAATTTTTAATTTTAAATTTACATAATTTTTTATCATATTATTTTTGAAATAATATATTTGTAATAAATATAATCGTAAATAATAATCATAATAGGAAACTTCGTCTTCAGATAATCTATAAAAATTCAACTTATAATTAGATACAATATATTTTATATTATTATTTTTTATATGCTTGCTAATAAAAATAGTAAACATATTTATTAATTCAATTAATAGAAAAAATTTGCTATTATTACTCAAATTTTTTACATAACATTTTAAAGCATTATTTGTAAGATATATTTCATTTAAGCTACAAAAAATTTTAATATTAAAATTGCTTTCATAAAATAATTTATAAATAGTGGGAATTTCATAATTATATTTTTTACAATATATGTAAAAATTATATAAAACATATTTTTTAAATTCAACATTGGTATATGGATTTTTTATTTTTTTGGTTTTTAAAAAAACATTATTAAAATCATCTTCACCGTTAGTATCTTCATAATTCAATAAAGCACTATTAATTAATTTAATAAAGTCGTTATATGTAAAAATATAAATAAATTTATCTATGTAAATTTCAAAATTTTTATTTTGGTTTGACAAAAATTCTAGATTCAAATCTTCATTATTAAAAATATAGAATTTTTTATATGAATATTTTTTTATAGATTTTATTAAAGTAAAATATAAAGTTTGGCTATTTTCAAATATACTAATTAATAATTTGTTATCTATATCTAATAAATATTCGTAATATTTATATTTATTTATAATTGAATCGATTTTAGATATATATGATAAATGTTTATTTTTTAAATGTTGATTAAATGTAGAATAATCATGCCAATTATTAAATTTTATTATAAGAATTTTCAAAAAAAAATTTAAAAAATTATTATCTGTAAATTCATATTTTATAAAATCATTATTATTAGTGTTACTGACAATATTATTACTACCAATATTATTACTACCAATATTATTACTACCAATATTATTACTACTAATATTATTACTACTAATATCAATTATA
>MDTB01187043.1_pt1 | contig 11222 bp, 11 predicted proteins | sample 811161 | NCBI WGS metagenome assembly MDTB01 (sample SAMN05326650, study PRJNA326480) | marine metagenome | isolation source: seawater | place: Mediterranean Sea | collected 2009
TCGATTTTTAGTGAGCTACACAAAAACAATTAAAGATAAAGATCCTAAAATGACTAACATAGACTCACTTAAATTGAGAAATGATGAGTTAGGTTTACTTTCTAATTCATTGGATGATATGACCTTAGAGTTACAGAAAAGAATATCACATGCTGAAAATTTTTCGACTGATTTAGTTCATGAAATTAGAAATCCTTTAGCTTCATTAAAAAGTGCTTCGGAAATTTTACAAGATACCAATGATGTTAATCAAAGAATAAAACTTATTGATATTTTAAGTCATGATGTCCAAAGAATTGAAAGATTGATTACTGATTATTCTCAAATGTTAAAGGATGAGGTCGCATTAAGTAAAGAAAAAATAAAAAAGATAGATATTGAGCCAATTATAAAGTCTGTTGTAGATGATTTTAACAATATTTATAAATTGAAGAGGGGGATTAATATTTTTTATAAAAATGACAAAAACAAAAAATATTTAATTTATGGAATAGAGAATAGAATTGAGCAAATCGTAGCTAATCTCTTAGAAAACGCAATATCTTTTAGTGATGATAACAAAGAAGTTACTGTAGCAGTCTCAAAAACTAAAGAAAATAAAGTTGTTATTAGAGTGCTAGATGAAGGGGAAGGTTTTAAAGAGAAAGACACCAAAAAAATATTTAATAGATTTTATAGTAATAGACCTGACAAATTTGGACAACATTCTGGGCTTGGTTTAAATATTGTTAAAAATTTGGTAGATTTACATAATGCATCAATTGAAGCATCAAATAGAAGAGATCAAAAAGGCGCCAGTATGGAAATAATATTTCCACAGGTATAAAGAGTTCTATTGATTAATTAATCCTTTATTGTTAGAAAACGCCCCATGGAAGATTTCAAAGTAAAAGATATATCTCAAGCTGAATTCGGTAGAAAAGAAATTTCAATAGCAGAAAGTGAAATGCCTGGATTAATGGCACTGAGAGAAGAGTATTCTACTAAATCACCTTTAAAAGGTGCAAAAATTATTGGATGTTTACATATGACAATTCAAACAGCTGTTTTAATTGAAACTTTGGTAGACTTAGGGGCAGAAGTAAGATGGTCCTCTTGTAATATTTTTTCAACCCAAGATCATGCTGCTGCTGCAATTGCAAAAGCAGGCGTACCTGTTTATGCGTGGAAGGGTGAGACAGAGGAAGAATATCTTTGGTGCATTAAACAAACTATTGATGGTAAAAAATCTTGGAAACCAAATATGCTATTGGATGATGGAGGAGACCTAACTGCTATAATGCACAAAGAGTACAAAGATTTATTAAATGATGTAAAAGGGGTGTCTGAGGAAACTACTACAGGAATAAAGGCACTTAATAAAATGGAAAAAGATAAGTCATTATTAATACCAGCAATTAATGTTAATGATTCGGTCACAAAATCTAAATTTGACAATTTGTATGGTTGTAGAGAAAGTTTAGTCGACGGAATTAGGAGAGCTACAGATGTAATGATGTCGGGAAAAATTGCAATCGTAGCTGGATTTGGTGATGTTGGTAAAGGAAGTGCAGCATCTTTAAGACAAAGTGGAGCTAGAGTATTAGTCACAGAAGCAGACCCCATATGTGCTTTGCAAGCTGCAATGGAGGGATATGAAGTGGTTTTAATGGAAGAAGCAATTGGAAAAGCTGACATAGTTGTTACAGCGACTGGTAACAAAGATATTGTAACTGCAGATCATATGAGAGACATGAAAGACAGAGCAATTTTGTGCAATATTGGTCATTTCGATAATGAAATCCAAGTTGAGGCATTGAAAAATTATAAGTGGACTGAGGTTAAACCCCAAGTTCATGAAATAGAACTTCCTAGCAAAAAAAGAATAATACTTTTAGCTGAGGGCAGACTAGTTAACTTAGGATGTGCCACTGGACATCCAAGTTTTGTAATGAGTGCATCATTTACAAATCAAGTAATTGCACAAATAGAGCTTTGGAATAATCATAAAAATTATGAAAATAAAGTTTATGTTTTACCTAAACATTTAGATGAAAAAGTAGCAACCTTACACTTAAAAAAGGTTGGTGCCAAACTAACTAAACTATCCAAAGAACAAGCGGACTATATAAGTGTTGGAGTAGAAGGTCCTTATAAACCTAATGCCTATCGCTACTAGCAGTGATAAAATAGATTTATCATCAGAAACTGTATCAGAAAAATTAGCTGGTAAACTTGCCAAAAAGTTAAAAACAGGAGATATAGTTTTTTTATATGGAGAAATGGGTGTAGGAAAAACAACCTTTATAAGATACTTAATAAATAACCTACAAAGAGAAAATCAAATTAAAATTACAAATGTTACAAGTCCCACATTCAGCTTAATGCACGAATATATTGTAAATCACATAAGAATTGATCATTATGATTTATTTAGATTAGAGTCAGTTGATGAGGTAAAAAATTTAAATTTATTTAGTGACCAGCTTAATACAATCACACTAATTGAATGGCCTGAAATTATTGAAAAAAAACCAAATAATTTGATAGAATTAATTTTTAAATACGAAGAAAATTATCAAAAAAGATCCCTAGAAATAAAAGGTATAAATCTCTAATTTTAAATGAAAAACTTAAAAGAAATAAAAGGAGACGCATCATTCAGAAGATTCTTTAGAAAAAAGATTAAGAATAAAAGCTCAATAATTGTACTTTGCAAGAAGGATAAATTTAAAAATCTTGTTGTTTATGATGCAATTAATAAAATTTTGAATAAAAACAAAATTTTGGCACCAAATTTACACAAAGAAAATTATCATAAAAATTATATTGAAATTCAAGATTTCGGTAACAATACTATTTTTGAAATTTTAAATAAGAAAAAAAAAAATAGATTTATTTATTTTAAAAAAGTTATTAAGACACTTAAACAAATACAATCAATTAAAGATAGAAAAGTTTTAAATTTCAAAAAAAAAGAATACCAAATCCCAAAATACAAAAATGAAATATTAATTGAAGAAGCTAATTTGTTTTGTGAATGGTATTTAAAAAAGAATTTATCAAAAAATAAAAAGGATATTTTCACAAAAAAATTTAAGAAAATAATAAGAAAATTGACTTTAAATTTAAAATCTAAAAAAAAAGTTTTTGTCCATAGAGATTTTCATGTCTCAAACTTAATGTTGGTAAATAACCAAATAGCATTGATAGATAATCAAGATGCCCTGATAGGAAATAATGCTTATGATCTAGCATCTTTAATAGATGACGTTAGATTCAAAACTTCAACAGCATTTAAAAAAAGAATTTTTAATTTTTATTTAAAAAATCATATTAAATTTGGAAAAAAAAATTTTAAAAATGATTTTGAAATTTTATCAATTTTAAGAAATCTCAAAATAATTGGAATATTTACTCGTCTTGCTTTAAGAGATAAAAAAAAGAAATATCTAAAATTTGTACCCTATGCTTGGAAGTTGATAGATATGAGAATAAAAGAGAATAATATATTTCGGGAATTAAGATATCTTATTAATGAAAATTTTAAGGGAAAACTAAGTGAAAATTAACGTCGCATTAATATTGTGTGCAGGTTTTGGTAAACGACTAAATCCTCTAACATTGAATACTCCAAAACCTCTTCTTGAAATAAATAATATAACGTTGTTAGAGAATTGTATTAATTTAGTTATAAAATTAGGAATTAAAAAAATTTTTATTAACGTATTTCATTTGAGTGATCAGATTATTGATTTCATTAAAAAAAATAATTTCCCAATTGATATTCAAATAATAAAAGATGGAAAAGAAATTTTAGATACCGGTGGAGGAATATTAAATATGATGAACCAATCTCAAAATAATAATTTTCTTATCTTTAATCCTGATACTTTATGGAATTCAAATTACATTAAAGAAATCAATGAGATGATGAATTTTTATTTTTCAAATAATTTAAATAATATTTTAATGCTTACAAATAAAAAAATTAGTTTTGATAAAAATCTAAAAGGTGATTTTGATTTAAAAAAAAATTTGATAAATAAAAAAGGTAATAAAGATTTTATTTACATTGGATGTCAAATTTTAAATAAAAATTTATTTAAGAATTATAGAGTTGAAAGTTTTTCAATTTTAGATATTTGGAATGAATTATTAAAAAAAAAAGAACTTACTGGATTTGAAAGTTTAAATAAGTTTTATCATGCAACAAACTTAGAAATTTTTAAAAAACTAAAAGATTCTTAGCTCGATTTTTATCTAAATATTCACAATTATTAATTTTATTATCATTAATATCTATAACCAGGGGGTTTCCAGTAGGTATTTCTAAATTAGTTATTTGATCATTATCTAATCTAAATAAATATTTACATAATGCTCGAATAGAATTTCCATGAGCAGAAATAAGGACATTGTTGTTAAGTAGTTTTTGCTCTATTTCTTTTTTGAAGTATTCTAAAACTCGGTTGTATGTTTCTTTTAAAGACTCTGTATCTGGAATTATTTCTTTAGGAATATCTTTATAAGTTTCGATATTGAATGGATGATAAGGACTGTTTTTACTTAGAGCTTCTGGTCTTGTGCTCCAAGATCTTCGAAATTCGCGAACTTTATCTTCACCTATTTCTTTTTCCATCTCAACTTTATTTAAACCTGTAAGAGCACCGTAATGCCTTTCATTAAGTTGCCAAGCTCTAGCAAAATTTTTTTTATCATTTAAAACTTCTTGTATTATTTTAAGAGTATCATTTGCTCTTAGTTGAAGTGAAGAGTAATAAAAATTTATATTTATCTTTTTTTTTTTAATTAATAAACCTGCTTTTTCAGCTTCCATTCTACCGTTTTCGGTAAGTTTAACATCAACCCACCCAGTGAATTTTTTCTCAAGATTCCAAGTACTTTGACCATGTCTAACTAATATTAAAAAACTCATATTGTTATTTCTAAAATATATTTATAAATAAAACCATATAATTAAATGATAAAGTTTTTTTCAAAATATAAAATTATTTTTTACTCTTTAAATTTTATATTGATAATCTTATATCTTTTTCCTGGCAGTTTACTGGGATGGTTTATTTATGGAGATAAAAAGATGCAACCTCAAATTACTCCTGATTTTTTAATTTCGTCTAATCATTTTTTTGTATTCGTTTTAATCTCAATAATTGGCTTTCTTTCTTTCATAAAATTGAAGCAAATAAATTTTTTGATAATTTATCTAATAATATTATCAATAGCTCTTGAAATTTTTCATTTTATCATTCCCAACAGAAGTTTTGAGTGGTCAGATTTATTTGGTAATCTATTCGGTGTGATTATTGTAATTTTCATAAATAATTTTATAAATAAATATGGACAAACTAAAAAATAAAATATTATTTTTGATTTTTTTTTTATTAGTTGGATGCTCCTCAATCCCATCAAATACCTCTAATAGTTGTTCAATCTTTAATGAAAGATATCTGTGGTACAAACATGCTAAAAAAGTTGAAAAAAAATGGGGCACTCCCATTTATATTCAATTAGCAATAATTAAAATGGAGTCAGATTTTGATTGGTTGGCTAAGCCAGAGAGGCAAAAAATTTTTAAAGTTATACCCTATAAACGCCCTTCAAGTTCATTTGGCTATTCACAGGCAGTCAAGGGAACTTGGGAACAATATAAAAAAGAAACAGGAAACAATCTTGCTACCAGAGTAAGGTTTAAAGATAGTGTAGATTTTATTGGATGGTACACGAATAAAACAGAGTCTATTTTAAAAATTTCTAAAAAAGATGCTTTCAAACAGTATGTTGCCTATCATGAAGGTTGGGGCAATTTCAAATATTATAAAAAAAATAAAAAAGTAATAAAATTAGCAAATAAAGTAAAAAAACAATCTAATACTTATAAAAAACAATTGATTGAATGTAAGAATTCTTTGAACAAAAAAAGATATATTATTTTTTAGATAGTTCCTTTTTAAGTTCTAAATCTACCTGATCTATTCTTTTGGTATTTTTTGCTAAAGCCAAGTACATTGATGGCGTAACATATAATGTAAAGAAAGTTGAAATAATCATACCACCTAGAATAGTAGAGCCTACTGCTAATCTTGAACCTTCACCAGCACCTGGGCCAATATTTCCTATAATTAATGGTATCATAGCAATCATTGTGCTTAGAGACGTCATGATGATAGGTCTAAATCTAATAGCACATGCTTCTCTAACTGCTGACTCAATATTTTTCCCAGAGGTTCTAATTTGGTTAGCATAATCTACAATTAGAATACTATTCTTTGTCGATATACCTATCAGAATAATTAAAGCAATTTGAGAAAAAATATTTACTGAACTATTAAGAAATAAAATAAATACTAAACCTCCAAAAATAGCAAGTGGGACAGTTAAAATTATTACAAATGGATGAATGAAAGAGTTGAACGTAGCAGCCATTACCAAATATGCTGTTAACAAAGCCAAGGCAAAAATTACGAATAATTCATTACTTGTCTCTTTGATTTCTTCTGATTTTCCTTTCCAAGTTATTTGATTTTCAGGAGCTAAATCTGACATTACATTTTCAAAAAATTTTATAGCTTCAGTTAAAGTGTAACCTTCATTTATATTTGCTGAAATAGTTACTGCTCGTTGTCGGTTGTATCTTGAAAGTTCTTTTGCTGAACCCACTTCTTTAAAATTTACAAGATTCGCTAGAGATATTAGTTTTCCACTAGTCTCTGATTTTACAAATATTTTTGAAACACCATCTTTACTTCTTCTATCAGACAAATATTGCTGGACAATAATAGGATATTCTTTGCCCAATTTATTAAAAGTAGTAATTCGTTTACCACCATATAGTGTTTCAAGTGTTTCACCTATGGTCTTAGTTGAGACTCCAAGATCTTTTGCTTTATTTTTGTTTATTATTAATTTTACTTCTGGTTTATTTCTATTGTAGTCAGTATCAATTCTAGACAAATTTTTGTTAGATCTAATTTTTCTAATTACTTCTTTTTGAATATTTTCAAGTTCCTCGTACGTATTTCCATAAATCACCATTTGTACAGGTTTATTATAACTTGAAACTCTAATGGATTGAGGAGATATTGGAAAAGCCAAGGCCTGTGGTAAAGAAACAATCTTTCCTATGGCCTCTCTTAATACAACTTGTTGTCCTTTTTTTCTATTTTTCCAATCATCAAGTAACGCTATAATTATGAAACTATTGTAAGAATTTGCAGAACTTCCAAAGCCTGGAACTCTCATTATAAATCTTGAATAAGGACTATCTTCAGCTTGAAGAAGAGGGATTAACCTAGCTTCAACTTTTTGAGCCTGTTCTTGAGTATATTCAAAAGAACTACCTTCATCAGTTGATCCTATTATTAGATACGCCCCTCTATCCTCCATAGGCAGCAATTCCTTTTTTGCAAAACTAAACAACAAAACTGAACTAATTATTATAAAAATGATAAAAATACCTACTGATCTAGTTTTATTGATGACTATTCCAAGTGTCTCTTTATAAAAATTAGCAAAACTTAAAAAAATTTTTTCAAATTTTAATATGAAAGATTTTTTTGATGTTTTTTTAAGAAGAAACTTACTCGCCAGCATCGGAGACAAAGTTAAGGCTACGAATGATGATACAACTATAGAAAAAGAAAGAGCTATTGCAGTTTCTTTAAATAAAGTACCTGAAATTCCCTCTATAAAAATTAATGGTAAAAAAACTGCTATAAGAATTAATGTTGTAGCAACAATTGCAAAAGAAATTTGTTTAGATCCCTTATATGCAGCTACCAAGGGAGTTTCTCCATTTTCAATTCTTCTATAAATAGCATCAGTCATAATTACGGAGTCATCGGTAATTATCCCAATAGCTAAAATAAAACTCAAGAGTACAAAAATATTTATTGAAAGACCAAAAATATACAATCCAAGAAAGGATGCTATCAAGCTTACCGGTAAAGCGACTGCAGGTACAATTACAGCTTTTAAATTACCCAAGAATAAATAAATTATTATGACCACTAATATAAATGCAATTAATAAAGTTTTATAAACCTCCTCAATCGCTGCCTCTACATAATTTGCTCTATTAAATGCAACTCTTAAATCTAGACCATCAGGTAAAGATTTTTTAACCTGATCAATCTTCTTTTTAATATCATTTGATAATTCAACTGTAGATGCACCACTCCTGGCATATATTCCGATTCCTACAGTTTTTAAATTTAGTTGATCTTTAGTTTGTGCCTTAAAAAGTGTTTTTTCTGAAACAGGTCCAAATTCAATATCAGAAATGTCAGAAAGCAATATAATCTTATTGCCAGATTTTTTAATTGGTAATTGTTTTATTGTATCAATATCATTGTAAGATTTATCCAAGTTAAGTGTTAGGTCAATATTATCTGCTTCTAAAGTACCAGCAGGCAATCTAATATTTTCTCCTCTTAATGCGACTTCTACTTCTTGAATAGTTAAATTATTAGCAGCAAGTTTAATTGGATCTACCCAAATTCTAATACTCAATTCTCTTAATCCACCAACTCTTATTCTTCCAACATTTTTTACGCTTGAAAACTGATCAATTAAAAATCGTTCAGCATAATCTCCTAGCTCTAAATCGCTCCATGATGATGATGATAAAGATAACCACATTGTTGTAGTAAATCCTGCTGCTCTTTTTAAAATTTGTGGTGGATCAGACTCAGAAGGTAGATTATCTACAATCCTTGCAACTCTCTCTCTGATATCATTAGCGGCATTATCTAGATCAATGCTCGTATCAAATTCTACATTAATAGTACTTCTGCCATTTTCAGATTTAGAATCAATATTTTTTATACCTTCAGCACCTCCAACAACATCTTCTACAACTTGAGTAACTTCTTGATCTACAATTGTGGCTGCAGCAGAACTATAGTCCACTTGAATTTGAACAACGGGAGGTTGGATCCCATTTGGCAATTCTCTTACTGGTAGTTTCCAAAAAACAAACAAACCAAAAATAATTAGAATTAGTGACATTACCCATGATACTGTTGGTCTTTTGATACTTAGTTCAGTAATAAACATTTATTTATTTATTGGTTTTATTTTCCCTCTAGGTCTCACTTTTTTTAAGCCTTCAGCCACAATAATATCTCCTTCACTTAAACCAGATAAAATTTCAATATTTTTATTATTTCTAAGACCAGTTTTTACTTCAGTTTTATTAGCAATATTTTTCTCGTTTATTTTATAAACAAAAGATTTGTCTCCTTCGATCATTACACTTGTATCAGGCACACTTAGGGAATTTCTTAAATCAAATTTTACACTTACTTCCAATAAAGAACCTGATATTAGCTCTAGATCTTTGTTATCTATTTTTATCCTTGATAATAAGCTTCTTGTATCTGCGTTAATTCTACTTGAAACAAAATCTACCTCTCCCTCAAAAGTTTTATTTTTATAGCTTGATAGTTTTACCTCTATTGGCAGTCCTTTTTTTATTGAAGCAGAATAATTTTCAGGAATTTTGATATCTGAATATATAGTTGTGTTGTCATCAAGGGTAATAATAAAAATATTATTTGAAATAAGAATATCTTCTGTAAGACCTGTATATCCAAGGACTCCGCTAAATGGTGCCAAGATGTTTCCACTTTTTAATTCTATTAAAATCTCACCTTTTTTAACAAAACTTTTTAATTTTAAATCCTCCAAAAGATCATCTTTTTTTATTTTAAAAGTTTTTGATCTTTTTGAAATCGCTGTACCGAAAGTTTCTATTTTTTCTGAAAATTCCTTATTAATTACTTGAGTGACTATTATTCCTGGTGGTGGCCTTTTACTAAATTTCTTTTTAAAATGGTTGCCTATCATTGTTCTACCAATAATCACAATCGATATGATTAGAAAAAAAACTAATATTATAGATATAAATTTTGTTGATTTTTTCATAGGTTATTTAAATTAAGCCGTATTCAGCCCAAGAGCCATCATAAATACAAGGATGATATTTATCATTAATTAAAGAATAAGCTAGTGCCAAAACACACGCAGTAACTCCAGAACCACATGAAAAAACTATGTTTTTATCATAAATATTTTCCAAACATGACTTAAAAATATTTTTAAGTTCATCTCTATTTTTAAACGTTTTATCTTCGTTCAAGCACTTATTAAATGGCAAACAAAAAGAATTTTTTATATTTCCACTTCTTAAACCTTTCCTTGGTTCAGAAACTTTTCCATCAAATCTATCCTTACTTCTAGCATCTATAACTTTAAATTTTTGTTCTTCAATATTTTCATTGATTAATTTTTTACTCTTAACTAAATCTTTTTTCTCATGACCTTTATAATTTGATATCTCACTATTAGTTATAATATTTGTTATTTTCCTACTTTCTTTAATCCATTTTTTTAATCCTCCATTCAAAACATGAGTTAGTTTAGGGTTATGACCAAAATAAATAAGATTAAACCAACATCGACAAGAACTAATTACATCTGAATTATCATAAACAACTATCTCGTCATTTTCTTTTATACCCATTGAAGATATAATTTTTTCCCAATCATTTAATTCGACTAACATATGAGGAAGACTTGAGTCTTTTTTTGAATTTTTATCAAGGTCAAAAAAAATGGCATTATGGATGTGTTGATTTTTAAATTCTGTAAAACCATCTCTTTTAGTTTGCGGCATATGCCATGAGCAATCAATAATTTTAACTTTATCAAGATTTTTTTCCAGCCATTCAGTTTCAACTAACGGCATCTTATCTTTTTTCTAAATATTTTTGGTGATATTCTTCAGCTGGACAATAATTATTTAATAAAGAAATTTTAGTAACTACTTTTCCAGATAATCTTTCATTAATACTTTTTAATACTTTTTCAGCTATTACCTTCTGATTTTCGTTAAGATAAAATATTTCACTTCTATACTGTGTTCCAAAATCTGGTCCTTGAGAATTTAATGTAGTTGGATCATGAATTTGAAAAAAAATTTTTAAAATTTTTTCATAGGTTATTGTCTTTTCATCAAAATCAAGCTTTACAACTTCAGCATGATTAGTGTTACCTGTGCATACTTCTTTATATGTTGTTGTAGCGCTATTACCACCGCAATATCCAACCTCAGTTTTAATAATACCTTCGATTTTACTAAATTTGATTTCTGGTCCCCAAAAACATCCAAGCGCTAAAACTGCTATTTCCATTGATTATAAATTTAATTAATCTACAAA
>MDTB01056211.1_pt1 | contig 11221 bp, 11 predicted proteins | sample 811161 | NCBI WGS metagenome assembly MDTB01 (sample SAMN05326650, study PRJNA326480) | marine metagenome | isolation source: seawater | place: Mediterranean Sea | collected 2009
AGAATTATGAAATTTATAAATAATATTTTTGTCTAATATTTTAGAAATATCTTTAAATTTTTTATTTATATCATTTTCACAAAATCCATAAAATTTTGTATTATGATAAATTAACAATTCTTTTTTGTATGGTTTTAAGGTCTTAATTAGAAAATTTTTAATAGACTGTTCCAAAAATAGTTTATTAATTCTTATCAACGGAACTTTATTATTACTTTTATCATTATTAATTTTTTGAAAAATTATTTTAAGAAATGATTCGTAGCTATTTCCTTTAAAATTATATAGGCTTTCTAAGACTTTTTCATCTCTAGGGTAAGTTGTGGAGTTAAAATCAATCTTGGAAATTTTTTTAATATGTAAGATTATTTTTTCAACTGTATTGATTGGCTCACCCATTTGATTTGGCAGCCAAATATCACGGGTATTATCAAAATTTGTTTTATAATTTACAACTGGAGTTCCTGCCAAAGTTGCTTCAATAGCTGTAGTGCATCCATCATGAATTAATAATTTTGTAGCTAATATCCAGGGAATAACATTTCCATCGTGTTTGACAAATATATTTTTTACACCGTTAAAAAGAGTTTTATAATAATCATGATTTTCAGAGGGATGGGGTCGGTATATAAAATTCAATTCTGGAAATGCTAGGGCTAATTGATGAGTAAGACTAACCATAGAAATTAATTGCTTGTTGGTCCACGCAAAATTTTCGATAAAATCCATTCTCAACTTTTCATTTACCATTCTTTCTTTTGAGAATAAATTTTTTAAACCAAATCCTGGGTTAGAAGCAGAAAAATTTCCATTAATCAAAATAAATTTTTTATAAGTTTTTTTTATATTATTAACTTTAGTTTCAAATAAATAGTGCCAACTTTTTTTGCACAAATCAAAACGGGGATGTCCGGTACAATAAATTTTTACTTTGTTAGATCTTTTATCTTCAATTTTTTTTTGCAATTCTCCCCATACACAAACTACATCATTTTCATCAAAAAAATCTAAATTATACAATAATTTCAATCTTTTAGACATATTGATCTCACCCTTCAAAAAAATAGCACCCTCTTCGTGTAGGTAAATGATGTCAAAATTATTTTTTTTTAAAAAATAGTACTTCTCTCCCTTCTCTTTGTCAGTGGTTTCACTAAAAATATTTTTACCAATGTAAAGTCCTCCAGCATTCAATGAAGGAACTAGTTTCATTAAGAAATCATGTTGACCAATATATATCTGATGACCTTTTCCAGAAAGATAGCCAGCAAGAACTAATTTAAAATCTAACTCTCTATTTATTGTTTCAATTGGCAACAAAATATTCATAATATGCTCTATTTTAATTTTTATTATAGTTTTATATTTCTAAAATTTTAGAACATTAGTTATTATTTTTTTTAAAAAATTTTTTTAATAATTTTACAACATAAGTTTGGTTATTTTCAGATAAACTGTAATAAATTGGTAAGCTCACTGCTCGATTGAAATAAATTTTTGAATTTTTGTTAATATATTTTCCTTTAAATGATTTAAATTCATAAATTGGAATATAGTGATATTGTAACATTACTTTATTTTTTAACATAAATTTGATTAATTTTTCTTTAAATTTTTTATTTTGTTTTTGTAAATGAATTATAAATAAATGATAAGAAGATCTATAATTATTATCCAATTTTGAAAAAGAAATCTGTTTAATATTTTTAATCTCTTTTTCATATCTTAAAGAAATTTTTTTTCTTTTTAAAATAAATTTATTTATTTTTTTTAATTGACTTAGTCCTAAGGCTGATTGAAAGTCAGTTAATCTAAAGTTTAAACCATTCAACAAAACATCATATTGCCAGTGTTTATTAGAAGATCTTTTAATTCCAAGAGATCTGATCATTTTCATTTTTTCAAATAAAGTTTTGCTGTTAGTGGTGGTTATACCACCCTCTCCTGTCGTTATAGTTTTTAGTGGATGTAATGAAAATGTGCAAATATCAGAATGTTTGCAACTTCCAACTTTATAGTAATTTTGTTTATGCTTATAAGAAGCTCCCAATGCATGACAAGCATCTTCAATTATATAGCATTTATACTTTTTTTTGAGTAACTTAAATTTTTCTGCATTTTTTGGATATCCTCCATTATACATAACAACTAATACATCAAAATTTTTAATTCCGAATTTCTTACAACAATCTTCAATATCTTCTGGACGCATCTGACCAGTATATTGATCTACATCTGCAAGATAAATTTTTGCTCCTAATAATTTCGCTGCATTATATGAGGCTATAAAATTTATTGCTGGCATAATTATTTTATCACCTTTTTTTAAATTAAGTGCTTGGAGTGCAATAAATATTGCTGAAGTTCCACTATTTGCGGTCACTGCATATCTGCAATTTAAGTATTCGCTAATTTTTTTTTCAAATTTTAGTGTGGTAGCCCCAGATGTAATAATATCTTTAGATAGTGCAGTTGAAACATCTTTAATATCTGATTTATCGATATATTGACCTCCATAGGGAATAATTTTTTTCATTATTTTAACAATTTATTTTTTAAATAAGTAACAAACTAGTTTTAATTTATATAATTTCTTTTTGTTACAAAATACAATTAAAAAACTAATTGTCTATTTGTATAAAATTTCTGCTAATTTCCAATCTTCAAGATCATCAATATCAATTGATCTATTTTTGGGTATTTCTAGACCCAAATAATGCTTATCAAACTCAATATATTTTTTTTTGAAATGATATGCCGGAATTGCTACAAAATTTCCAGTATCATAATATGATTTAGATAAATCTTGTGATCGAATTTTATAGGCATTTTTTTTTATAGGTATTAATCTTTTATTTTTTTTTAGTTTAAAGCCCCATTCAAGTGGCGCTGGATACTCACAAACAGGTAGAATAATTTTTTTATTATTATTTTTAATTAAAATTGAACCTTTAATTAAATCTTCTTTTTTAATTAGAGGTGAACAAGGTGTAAGACTCCAAATTTCATTAAAAGTTTTCCCAAATTCATCATATTTAAATAAAACATCTCTTAGCACCTGCTCTATTGTTACATTATCATTTGAAAGTTTTTTTGACCTAAAAAAAATATCAACATTAAATCTATTTAAATATTTAAAATATTTTTTATCATCAATTGACACTACAATTTTATCAAAAATTTTAGATTTCAAGGCTGTTAATATTGAATAACTAATTATTGGATTACCCTTAAAAATTTTAAAATTCTTATTTTTGATTCTTTTTGAACCAGAACGTGCAGGAATTACTAAAAGTCTTCTAGTTTTCATAAATTAAATTAATTTAAAACCTTTACGCAATATTTTTATACTATTGACACCTTCATTAAATAATAAATCTAAAATAGAAAGTTTTGGAATAAAATCATTTTTAGTCTGATTATACTCCACATCATCATACTTAAAATAGGAAATTTTAATATTGGTTTTAGGTATTACTGAATATTCTTTTAAATAATTTTCTGATCCAATAGTTGTTAAATATTGATCACAATTATTCAATTTACATATTTTAAATATTAATTTTTCTTTATTAGAATTTAATGAATAATTTGAAGAACAATCAAAATTAATTTTAATATTTAACTCTTTTGTAAAAAATTTTATTAATTCGATATTAAGTTTGACCAAATAATTGTGTTTTTTATCAAGGATATTACAGATATTTTCGTAATAATTTGAGAAATAAGTTGATTTATTGTAGGCATGATAGATTTTTTTTTTTATTAGATTTATACTTTTATAATCTAAAATCTCAACTTCAGATATTTTTTGTTTAAATTTTCCTTTTGATTTTACTGAGATTGTTAAAAGATGTTTTTGATTATTTAGTTTAATATTATTTCTTTGTTGCCAACTTCTTTTTTCAAATTGAACATCATCAAGGAATATTAATTTATCTACTTTATCTAAAAAAGCAAAATAGCCAACCCAGGGCATGAATGTTGGCTGACTTATACCAAGTATCATATTTCAGGCTAACTTTATTTTTTTAATTTTGAACAAAATATACCCTCTTCATTGGAATTATTTCCATTATAAAAAATTAAGGTATATCCATTTAATCTTATTAAATTTAGGTATGCTCTCATTTTTTTTCTCCTTTAAAAAGTATTGAAATATTGAATTTTTTCATTTGTTATTACACATTGAAAACATAAAATCTAAAGTTGAAGTAGAATAATCTTCAGTAAGAGACCCTACCTCTACATTATCAAAATGCTCTGACAAGACAGTTTTAAAATGCACAGTGTCATCAAAAAATGATAATCTATCGGAAGTTCTAAAGCCAAAATCAAGAACCTCCCAATCTAGTAAATTGTGTCGCTTTGAATTTTGCACAATCTTATGCCTGGGTCCTGCAGTCATAATAAAAACTTTCCCACCATTTGTAACAACTCTACTAAATTCAGCCAGTGCCTTATTAATACCAACTATGCCTTGTGAATAATGTAAAGTATTAACGGATATGAGAATATCAAAAGACCTGTCTGGAAAAGGAATAGCTTCATTTGAACCCTTCTCTATTTTAACATCATCATAACCTAATCTTTTTAAGTTTCCTTTAGCTAAGTTAACCATATCATTGGTAACATCAATGCCATAACCAACACAATCTCTATCTAAAAAATAAACTAGGTTATTGCCAAACGCACACCCTACATCTAAAACTGATGACCCTGGATCAATTGGAGAGAAGCCTGACGAATACTCACTTGAAGAAAATATTTTAACCATAACTTCGTTAGGATATGAAGGTGGTATGCTATTCCCTCTAGTACGATCCATTGCATTTTCAGTAGTCCATTTTTTTATTTGTTTTTCTGATCTCATAATTGACACTCTTTATTTTTATTAATTTTATTATTATTAAATTAAAAATATTTAATTCATTCTGCAATATTAATAATAAAAATTAAAGTTAAATCTAACTAATTAGTAAAGAGAACATTATAGATGAAGAAATTCTATATTCACTGTAAATAACTAACTTGCACCAAAACCAAGGTTGATTGAGTATGTTATTCTTCTATTGCAAGACCAATTCCATGTTCACCATAATTATTTCCGTTATAAAACATGAAGTGTTGGCCCTTATGATTTATAACTGCAGCATATTCAATCATTTCAGAATCCCATCCTGATCTTGATACATTTAGCCCAGAAAATTCATCACGACGCTCCCAAATAATTCCATTCTCAGATTCAGCATACCCAAATCTATATGTTTCACCTTTATGAGAAAACCACATTTTCCATATTTCGTCTTCGAATAACACATAAGGACGTGCTAATGCATTCTCATTGCTATCTTTAAAATCAATACAAACATGGCCATCACGGTTCCAAACTCTACCATCATTGGAAGTTGCTATTTTAATATTGTATCTTGGTAAATCTTTATGCTTCCAGCCACAGCCAGAAACATAATACATACGAAATTCGTCTTCAGTCTTGACTACCCAAGGCGCTGTATTTAAATATGGATCTGTAGGACAACGTTCAATTATCGGGGCCTTTGACCAACGTTGAAAAGTTTTACCATTATCTTCACTTATGGCCAAACCACCAAATAAGTGAACACGAACAGTTGATCCAGGATTCCAACCAATATAATAAAGATAAAGTTTATTATCAATTTCACGAATACAAGAAGGAGAAACCCCATTGTCATCAAAACATCCAAGTTCTCCTGGAGTCAATACTGCATCGGTTGAATATTCAATGAGCTTACCATTTGAGTTCAGGTCTAATATAGCCCAGCCAATACTAGAGCGATTATCAACATCACGAGCTGAAAAAAAAACTTTAACCAACCCATTTTCAAGCATCATAGGAGTGGGAACCATACAATGGCTTTTAGCCCAGTCTAGTCTTAAATCTGGCTTAATGACAAGTCCACGCTTTGTCCAATTTATTTTTTTATGGTCAAACATTTAATTTATTGCTCAATAATTATAAAAGTTCTGTCTGTCATAAACTGGGACTTTTTCACTTTGTATCGCATATCCTTAAACACTTCCTTGAATGCTAGTGTTTCACCAGGATAATCTCTATTATTAAATTCATCAAGCATAACAATACTACCAGGGATTAGTTGTGGCTTTATTGCTTCTAGTGCTGCCTTAGTTGGCTCATATAAAGCCATATCAAGGTATGCTAAAGCAATCATTACATCATCATTGTCTTTAAAAAACTTTGGTGCTGTTTTTGTCACGTCCCCGCCAATTAATTCGTGTTTTTTTACCGCGGCAAGGACATTATTTTTTTCATGATAATCAATCAAATCTGCAAGATAGTCACAATAGTTTTCACTTACTTCATAACCACCAACTTTAATTGTCTCACTTAAGCGATCTTTGTTTGTAGGCTCTGGGTAGCCTTTAAAAGTATCAAAACCAATTACTCGGCGACTCTGATTAAAAGGTTCATAAATTGCTCGCAAATTCTCAAAAAGAATAAGGTTTTGTCCCCACCAAGTTCCAAACTCAACAATAATACCAGGTTGATTAATTATCATTTGATAAACTTCATTTACAAATAATATTTTCGTAAGCGCAGAGCTCCTCATGAATAACCCCAGGCAATCCATAAGTTGGTCATCAGGTAATGGACGGTTTTCAAATAACTTATAAAGTAACTTTCTATGAGCCAGCTGTTTCTCACTCGCCTTAGTCTCAGCTTTATAATTGTAACTTCTGTCTTTATCGGTCATATCTTTATCCTTACTTATTAGTTTTTATAGTTTTAGAGTTTAAAATATTTTTTCTTTATTATATTGGCTCTCTTATCTTCTGACAGCAAAATTTTTGCCGGACTACCAAGGGCTACAGAACCCGACGGCAAATCACGGGATACTGAAGCATCCATTGCAATAAAACAGTCTTCACCAATAGTTATAAAATCCCGAAAAGTTGCATTAACGCCAATAAAACAACGTTCTCCTATTTTACAATGTCCTGATAAAACAACATGAGAAGCCAAGTAGGTATGATTACCAATTTCAGTACCATGACCAATATGATTACCTGACCACATCATAACGTTGTTTCCTATAATACATGTTGGTTGAATGGTTTGGTTTTCGAGAATAAAACAGTTATCTCCTATAGACAGGTCAGGCCATGTCACAGATTTTGAACAAATATAAGAAGCAAGTTTATAGCCAGCGGCTTTCACCTGCTCATATTTTTCTTGTCGTAACTGATTTATTTTCATGTAGGACAATGCCACATGCATATTGAAATTTGATGGTGAAAATCTTTTTTCTACTTGACTCCAAGGAATAAGAGGTAAATTTTCAAATGTATCAGTCTTACAATAAGAATCATCAACAGTAAAGGCAACAACTTCATAAGCACTATCATGATCAAAATAATATTTTGCAAGCTTTGCAATTTCTCCAGTTCCAAAGATAACTAATGAAAATTTTTTAGTTTTTTTCATTTATTTTTTATTTGAAAAATTTATGCCTTCACTATTATAATTAAATTCAGACTTGTTTATCCAATTCTCCTATTTTGTAAACTTTCGTTTTGAATTCTTTCACTTCTCTTTGTAAAACCATAGATTCTGGTAAAAAATCTCCTTTTGGCACAGGATCTTCTTTAAAATAATTGAATTTATCTACTCCTCGTACTAAAAGAGCCGAATCTCCTGGTAAATTAATTTGTTTGTTGTCAGTAGCAATATATTGCGCTGTTAAACCTACCCGCTTTCGATTACTATAATTTTTATCAGAAGCATGGATGAGATAACCATGATGAAAAGACGCTTGACCAGGTTTTAAAATTACATTTACGGACTCTGTATCGTTAACTTCTAGTGTTTGACCTCTGATTAAGATATTATTCTTATTGTTTTCATTTTTGTGGGGCATTCTTCCTTTCTTATGAGATTTAGGAATAAACTTTACGCACCCATTATCAATATTAGAATCTGTGATTGCAATCCAAACGGCTAAAAAGTTTGGATTAGATAATCCAAAGTATTCTAGATCCTGATGATATGAAACAAATTTTTTATCATTGGGCTCTTTCACTAGATAAGCACTGTCCCACAATAGAATATTTTTTCCAATTATGGACTCAATCTTATCAAGCAAGATTTCATTTGTTAAAATCTTGTAGGTAGATCGACAAAATAGATGTGGCTTATTTTTGCCATGAAATCTAAATTCTTTTTCAGCTTCACTTTTTTGGATAAAATCTTGATGATCAGAAACTTCTTGATCATTCAAAATATTTAATGGGAATATGAAACCATTATCAAAATAGTTATCAACCTCTTTTTTTTTTAAATTTTTCATTTTTAATCCTTAAATATTTCAACCTTAAAAGCATAGATTTTCGAGATATTATTTTTTACCATGAGCAATTATATAAGTTCTTTGTCTAATCTTAAAGATTTATTAACTTTAAACTAGTTTCAAAAAATAACTTACGGCTTTTAACTTCTTGAAATATAGCAACCTCCTACCTTAAACTACTACTAATATATTCTTTCTCAATAAAATTGATTATTCTATCTACCCCTTTAGTGTCAATGATTGATTGACTTATTTTAGACATCTCTTTTCTTCTTAACCTATTCTGCATTAGACTTATTAAATCATTGGTGAATTGATTTTCAGGAATATCTCTATGCACAGCATGAGTTGCCTTAGAATTAATTAAATATTGATTTATCAAAAGTTGCTTATCGTCATATAAAATTAAAACTGACGGTGTCCCTGTTGCCATTATTTCATACTTAGTTAATCCTGAGGCAGAGATAACAATATCAGACCATACTATGTAATTGAGAAGGCTATTTGGCGAACTTATGATTTCTATTTTATGTGGGAAAACTAAGGCTACTTTTTCTATAGAGTCTCTCAGTTCTTTACTGAATAAAGGCCCTATCACAATTTTAATATTTAAATCTCCTTCTATCTTACTTAAGGCTGCTAAAGATAATAAAGTTAACTTACCAGGATCTGAACCTCCGCAACTTACCAAGAAATTTCTAGCTCGATGAACTATCTTTTTTTTTGGAACATCTCTATACTCTTTACTTAAAATCACAAACTCTTCACCCACTAATTTTTGTTTAATATCATAATTTAAACCGATAAATGTAAAATCAGCTACTATTAGAAGGTCTATACTCTCTTTTTTTACTTTCTTAAGAATTATTTGGTCACTACTATCTATTAAAATTAATTTGTTACCATTCTTGTTAAGCATGTTAATTAAAAAGTTTATCTTTTCAAAATTATCCAAGATAAAGGGGTGAGAAAGGTCGATGAAAGATATTTCACACTCTTTATTTAGAGCCTCAAACTTGTTGGTGCTATTACTAAGATTGTCAAGGTCAATTTGATAATATTCTAATTTACTTTCATTAAGAATTTTTTCAGCTTTCTTGTCACCAGAATATAAAAAGTACACACTATGACCTCTTTCAATAACCTCTTTAGCTATAACTATAGACCTATTTAAATGACCAACTCCAACGTCAACACTACCAATCTTCCCAGCTATAGTTACAAATAAGAATTTCGACATAGTTATAATTTAATCTCAGGCATATATAAATAACGTTACTTGACTAAATCAAAACTTAATCTAGTGCCACGAAGTATGTCTTTTGTAACTTTCATTCCCATAATGTCATCAAAATACTTTACTGACAATCCGTAACCTGGCCTAATTGACCTTACATTCTCTTTGGTAATAATTTCACCTTTTTTCATGTCTTTCACAATATATAAAGACCTTCTAGAAAGATTGCTATTTTCATTATTAGTGGGTCCATAATTAATTTCACCTAGCGCACTCCATGCAACTTCAGTATCTATAACCATTTGCTTAAACTCATGTGGCTCCATTGAAAATTTGGAATCAACTCCCCCGTCTTCACGAGAAATTGTAAAATGCTTCTCTATCATTACTGCCCCTAGTGCAGTGCTTGCAACAGAAACACCTGTACCTAATGTGTGATCAGACAATCCAATATGGCAATTCATCATTTTACTCATATGAGGGATTGTTAATAAGTTTGCATCTGATGGCTTAGCAGGATAAGCGGCTGTGCATTTTAATAAAACAAGCTCTTTACATCCTGCTTTTCTAACTGTCGACATTATTTCCCCAAGCTCTGAAATTGTTGCCATACCTGTGGATATAATTAAGGGTTTTCCAGTTTTTGCCACCTTTTTTAATAAATTGAAATCAGTATTTTCGGTTGAACCAATCTTGTAGCATGGACACTTTAAATCCTCCAGAAAATCAACTGCAGTTTCATCAAAAGGACTACTAAAACAAAGCAAACCAAGCTCATTACAACGCTCAAAAATTGGTTTATGCCACTCCCAAGGAGTGTGTGCTTGTTGATAAAGCTCGAACATGGACATACCAAACCATAAACTATTTTTATCTCCTAGAAAAAAGTCACCATCTTTTTTGTCTATTGTTAATGTATCTGCCGTATATGTTTGTATTTTTAAAGCATGAGCACCAGTTTTTGCAACCTCATCAACTATCTGTAAAGCCTTATCAAGTGATTGATTATGATTTCCAGACATCTCAGCTACAATTATGGGCTTTAAGCCAGTTCCAATATGAATATTTTCAATTTTTATATTATCTATCATTTTTTATCTCACAGAAAAAAAGGTTTTGATGACTCACAGTCAAGATTAATTTTTAAAATTCTATTCATGAAATAGATTTTTATCATAGAAAAAACTTTTTTATAAGCATAAAATAATTCATCTATGTCTTCTCTTCTGGACAAATTCCTAAAAGTTTATACTGTCGGATCAATTCTTTTAGTCCAAAAAGTACTACTGATAAAAGATGTTTGAGCAACTTCCATTTTCACGTTTTTAATTGACTTGGGGAGTGCTGGCAGTTTTGTAACTACTTCCCATTGTGTAACTCCAGCCTGACCAAGCCTCAACCACTTTCACCATAACCTATTGCTGTATCAAAAGTATCAAGTACATTTTCTTTTGCGTATTGAAAAATATTTTAAATTTCATCAATACACACTAGGCCAGATTTGTTTGCTATTCCATAATCTAAACCAAACTGAACTGCTATTTTTAACATTAAGAACAAAACTATTATCTAAATTTACCTCAAAATTTAATTTTTATAAAAATTTATTTTTATTTTTAAAATTTTATCCGTAGGA